>Ga0302277_1000575_pt1 | contig 27865 bp, 20 predicted proteins | sample III_Bog_N3_1_FD_198759 | JGI IMG/M metagenome (GOLD analysis project Ga0302277, IMG submission 198759) | Peat permafrost microbial communities from Stordalen Mire near Abisko, Sweden - III_Bog_N3_1 | ecosystem: Environmental > Terrestrial > Soil > Wetlands > Peat | place: Sweden: Abisko... | reverse complement strand
TATCCTCTCTCTTCCCACACCCTGCAAATATTTACAACAACTTCTGCCGCTTTTTGCATGTCCTGAACGCTTACCCATTCCTGCTTGCCATGAAAAGCATGTTCACCGGCAAAAATATTGGGGCAGGGCATTCCCATAAAGGAAAGTCTTGAGCCGTCTGTTCCTCCGCGTATGCTTTGAAGGTGGGCTTTTATACCCGAACGTTTTACCGCCTCATCGGCATATTGTATAACCTTGGGGTGCTTATCAATAATCTCTTTCATATTGCGGTATTGTTCCGTAACCGTAAATTGAAATGTTGAATTGGGATAATCTTTCAGAACTTTTTCAGTTATGGTTTTCAGCAAATCTTCTTTGGCTTTAAGTCCTTCTGTTACAAAATCGCGTATAATAAATTTGAGAGTTACTTGTTCTAAAATGCCGCCAACGGATGTGGGGTGTACAAATCCCTCCATACCGGAAGTTGATTCGGGAGACAATTTATCTTTTGGTAATTTATCAATTATTGCAGAAGCAATTTTAATAGCATTTTCCATTTTACCTTTAGCAAACCCCGGATGGACACTAACACCCGTAATAACAATAGTAACTGCGTCAGCAGAAAAATTCTCCGCTTCAATATGCCCTAATGATTCACCATCCATTGTATATCCATATTGAGCACCGAGTTTTTTCATATCCACTTTATCCACACCCCTGCCAATTTCTTCATCTGGCGTAAATAATATGCGAATGGCTCCATGCTTAACTTCCGGATGGTGCATTAAATATTCGGCGGCAGCCATAATTTCAGCTACACCCGCTTTATTATCTGCACCAAGTAAAGTAGTTCCATCAGTGGTAATAATATCATTCCCTATTTGGTTTAGTAAATCCGGATGAGCTGCAGGAGTAAGTACTTGCGCTTTATCATTGGGTAGTGGAATGTTGCTGCCCTGGTAATTTTTATGAATTATAGGATTCACATTGGCGCCGGTACAATCGGGCGAAGTATCCATATGTGAACAAAAACATAAAGTAGGAACCTGCTTGTTTGTATTGGATGGAATGGTGCCATAGATGTATCCATATTCATCCAGTTCGGCATCCTCAATGCCCATTGCTTTCAATTCTTCCAGCAATACTTTAGCCAGGTTTTTTTGCTTGGCTGTGGATGGAATAGTAGGAGACTCCGGGTCAGATTGCGTATCAATCTTTACATATCGCAAAAAGCGCTCTGTTACTGCTTGTGGTGTAATCATAGGGCAAATGTAAAAAATTCAGGGAGATTATTTCCTGTGTAAAATCCAAATTGTTTTTGTTTCGTAAGGAAAATAATTTTGAAATGGGAATTGCTTTACCAAATCATACCCCTCTTCCGGCCCAAAGGTTAATAAGTATTCATTATCATATTTCGGTTTATTATGAAGAGGATCATACCCCTGTCCAAGAACCCATCCGGCACATTCGTATCCCCCATCCATATGATTCGGGTTGATTTTAAGGGTGTTTACAGCATAGTTCCACGCATCCCACCTCGATCGGTTCCAAGCAAGATAATCGTGCGTGCCAATTGAACTGAAAGCCGCAAAAAGAACAATAAATATAGAGGATATTAGAAAGAGCGGGAGTTTCATTTTTGCTATGACGGGTTCTTTAAAAATCAGTAAAAAGAAAAGCGGAGTATAAATCAACAGGTAGCGATCAAATAAAAATTCGGGAAAGAACATTAATAGTGCGTAAATAATAATGCACCCAATAATAAAAATATTTCGCAATGCATCTATTTTAGTGTCCTTTAATTTATATTTCATATAAAATGCACTAATTACCGAGCCTAATTGCAGCAGTAATAAAATAGCTCCAATAAAGCCGAGCAGAGAAAATATACTCGAAAAATGGCGGATGTTATCTATTCTGGGCAAACACCAAAAATGATATTCCCGCAAAGTTGTAGGCCCGATAGCTCCGGGATTAATTATATTTTCAATCGGAACTCTATTCCATACATGGATAAGTGATGGAAGGGAAATTATAATTAAACCGGCAGAAACCAATATCTTTTTAGTGGAAGAATTTTTAAAAAACGCACCGCACTGATAAATTGTAAATGGCAATAGAAATACACCTGTATAGTATAAAATAATGCCTATCCTGTCGTACATATGAAAAAAGTATTGCCCGGGTTTGTTCATTAAATCACCGTCACCATAATATGGGTGAAATTCAGAGCCGATATGTTTTAACCAAACAAGTGTAATCTTATATGCCGTAAAAGTTATTATTAAAGGGAGAAGATATATTATCCATTGATAGAGTTTTGGTTTTTGCTTAAAAATTGCAGTTATGAAATATGCAATAGGAATAACCATTCCAAATTGTCTTATCAGGGTAGTAAGAACAACTGTAATAGTAGCGGCGATAAGGAATGCGGGGTTAGAGGTTTCTAATGACTTGAAAAACAAATAAATGGAAATTATAGCAAATGTAAGAAAAGGTACATCGGTCATAAAAGTATTTGACAATGAAAAATAGATAGGATTTGTGACCAGTAATAGCGAACCTATAAAGGAAATATGTTTATTACGGGAAATGCTATATACAAGAAAATAAAATGTCAGGATACCGATCAATCCTAACACCAAAACCGATATTCGGAGAGCTGTAAAAGAAAAACCGAAGGGAAGACAAAATAAACTTCCCCATAATACCTGCATAACTATAATCGGGGAATAGCTATCAGGAGAAAAGTAATAACCTTTATTTACCAAAAACATGGCAGGCCTGGCATATTGCCAGTCATCATTTAACGGGAAGTTGCCGATGGGATTTACAATACATATCATTAAAACCCATAATGCTATCAATAAGCATGGATAAAAAAATTTGCTCTTTATCATTCAAACAAAAATACAATAATAATTAATTATAATCATAACAGCGAATAGAAAATAAAGGGAGGTTATTTCCTATGTAAAATGTAAATATTCTTCATTTCGTAAGGAACATAATTCCGGTAGCTATATTGTTTAATAATAGTATACCCTTCAAAATTGTGAAAAGCAACTACATACTCATCATCATCTACATACCACCAGCTTTTTCCCTTTTCAACAGAACCTTGATACCAAATGCCAATAGCCCAACCGTTAAATTCATATCCTCCATCCATTTTATGAGGCGATATTTTAAGGTCTTTGGTAAGGTAATCGGTAGCTTGCCAGCGTGAGTTGTTCCAGGCCATGTAATCATGAGTAAGGGCTGCAGTCAAAAGTCCCAATGCTACTACAATTATAGTGGAAGTAATAAAACCTACCAAACTTATTTTTATAATTTCAGGTATTCCCGAGAGAATTAAAATAGCGGATAATACGATAAATATCAGAAGATATCTGTCAAAAAAATTATCCGGCACAAACATCAAAACTGCATATCCTATAGAGAAAAACAATATAAATAGTTGTTCAGACACGCTTTTTGTATAATCCTTATTACGATAAGCATCAAGTATGTTAATTAGTATTTTGCCTAAATTAATAAGGAGCATGATTGACCCCAAAAGGGCCATTATTTGCAATAACACTAACAATACATGCGGAAAATTGGGATTAGGTTGAATGATATCATCTTTCCCTTTTAGTGTTAAAGGACCAATCCCATATGTATCGAAAACATTTTTACAGGGTAATTTTAAGCACCAGGTTACTAATGAGGGAAGGCATAGTAAAATGGGAATGAAAATAAATACCTTCTGACGTTTGGTTAATTGGGACATGGTATTCCAAGTTGTAAATATTAGCAGTGGGAAAAGAAAAAATCCCGAATAAAGCAGGAGAAAGCCACCCCTTGCTAAGGAGTTGGCAAAAATATCACCGGGCTGCTTTAAAAATTCAAATACACTATGACCATAATAAGGTTTTAATTCAGAGCCAATATATTTCAGCCATAAGAGACCAAGTTCAAGCGAAATAATAGTTAAAATAGCAGGGAGTAAATATTTTCCCCACTGTATAAATTTTGGTCTGTTTTTAATAACTGCTACAAGGCCAAAGGCAATTGGAATTACGACTCCAAATTGCCTTATAAGTGTGGCTATGATTGAAAAGAAAGTTGCCGCAATAATATTTGACTTTTTATTGGAATCGAAGGAACAAAAAAAGAAATAAATGGATAATATGCTAAAAGCAACAAATGGGATGTCTGTCATAAAGCTATTAGACAAGCTAAAATATAAAGGATTTGCTGTAAGCAATAATGCCCCCAGGAAAGATAATTTTTTGTTTTTGCTTGATTTTAAAAGTAGAAAGTAAAAGACAAGTATCCCGGCCAGAGATAAAACCAATGTTGACATACGGAGCGCACTAAAGGAAAAGCCACCCGGAAGGCAGAATAAGGCGCCCCAAAACACCTGTGAAATTATTATGGGTGAATACGTATCGGGCGAAAAGTAATAGCCTTTATTAAGGAGATACCATACCGGTCTTGCATATTGCCAATCATCGTTCAAAGGGAAATTGCCAATAGGATTGACAATATATAGCATTACTATCCAAAGCAATATAAGCAGACAAGGGTAAAAAAAATTGCTCTTGTACATTCATACAAAAGTAGAATAATAGTTGATTCGTCTCATTAACAACCGGATAGATTCTTGAAAATATTATCCTTATATTGCCTATCTTTGCATGATAGTACAAACTATGAATAACGAAACAGAAGAAATAACAAACAAAGTAGCCGGCAGCAGTTTGGAGCCGCTTAATTTGGGCGATTTTTATCCTGAAGGAGTGCGGGTTGTTATTGACCTGAAAGACCACCTTTATGAAGGGTTGATTTTACGCGAAAAAGATTTCAGAACTTTTCTCAAAAATGAAGATTGGTCCAAATACAAAAATAAGTTTGTTGCAATCACTTCCACTGCCGATGCTATTATTCCGCAATGGGCATATATGCTGCTTGCTTCCGAACTTCAGCCGTATGCAAAAAAAGTAGTATCCGGAAATCAGAGTACCCTTGAAACCCTTATTTTTAGTGAAGCATTGCGGGAAAAATTGCACCCTGAGAATTATAAAGACAAGAGAGTTATGATTCGGGGGTGCGGAGATAAGGAGTTACCCGAATCTGCTTTTTCTGATGCAGTTACTATGCTTAAGCCTTATGTAAAAAGCATTATGTATGGAGAAGCATGTTCCAATGTTCCTATTTATAAATCATCCCCCAACTCCATTAATGGAGTAAATGAGGATTTAACCGTTTAATAATTCCCTTATGGAAAAACAACTTTCCTATATTGAAGGTGCTATTGAAGATATTAAAAATGGCAAATTAGTCATTGTGGTAGATGATGAAGACCGGGAAAATGAGGGCGACTTTATAACTGCTGCCCGCAATATCACTCCTGAAATGGTAAACTTCATGACCCAATATGGAAGAGGGTTGCTTTGTGCACCTATTGAAGAAGACCGATGCCGCGAGTTGGGGTTGGAAATGATGGTAACTCAAAACACATCCCTGCACCAAACGCCATTTACCGTTACGGTAGATTTATTAGGGCATGGTTGTACCACGGGTGTATCGGCGCATGACAGAGCAAAAACCATACAAGCACTTTCCAGCATATCAGCCAAGGCATCGGACTTTGGACGTCCGGGACACATATTCCCTTTAAGGGCAATGAAGGGCGGGGTACTCCGCAGGGCAGGCCATACAGAAGCAGCCATTGATCTTGCCCGTCTTGCCGGTTTTGAACCGGTGGGTGCGCTTATTGAAGTTATGAATGTTGACGGTTCTATGGCACGACTTCCGCAATTGCTGGAAATTGCAAAAAAATTCGAGATGAAGGTTATTTCGATAAAAGATCTAATAGAATACCGTCTTCATAAAGAAACAATCATTACGCGTGATATAGAGGTTAAGATGCCAACAAAATGGGGCGATTTTAAGCTTATTGCCTATAGGCAAACCACCAATGACCAGGAGCATCTTGCGCTTGTAAAAGGTACATGGAAAAAAGGAGAACCTGTTATGGTTCGTATGCATTCATCATGCGTTACCGGAGATATTTTTGGTTCATTGCGCTGCGATTGCGGATCGCAACTTCATAAAGCAATGGAGTTGATTGAGAAAGAAGGCAAGGGAGCTGTAGTTTATATTAATCAGGAAGGACGGGGAATCGGATTGCTTAATAAATTAAGGGCATATAAACTACAGGAAGAAGGCAGAGACACTGTGGAAGCGAATGTTGAGCTTGGTTTTAAAGCAGATGAAAGAGATTACGGAGTTGGCGCACAAATATTGAGAGACCTGAATATTTCCAAACTAAAACTTATGACAAATAATCCGAAGAAACGAGCCGGATTATTAGGTTATGGGCTTGAGATTGTTGAAAATGTACCTTTGGAAGTGGCATCCAATCCGCATAATCATTTTTATCTTCAGACGAAAAGAGATAAAATGGGGCATACGCTTCATTTAGACGAAAAAAAGTAGATTCGCCCTCATGCAATTTAAAGATATAATTGGTCATAGGACGTTAAAACATTCCATGATAAAGACCATTAACGATGGGAGAATAAGCCATGCACAAATGTTTTTAGGATCGGAAGGAAGTGGCGCTTTGCCACTGGCGCTTGCGTATATACAATACCTTTTTTGCGCTAATAAAACCGAAACAGATTCCTGCGGAAGTTGCAGCCAATGTCATCGTATTGCAAAACTTTCACACCCCGATGTCCACTTTGTTTATCCGGTTGCATTGTCAAAAGAAAAAAATGTTGAAAAAAGCTCTGATCTTTTTCGCGAATGGACCGAAGCTTTCCTAAATGACCCCTATTTGTCGCTGGCCGATTGGATGGATTTTATAGGTGCCGAAAATAAGCAGCCGGCCATTGCAGTAGAAGAGAGCAAAGACATTTTACATAAAATGAGCCTTATGGCTATGGAGGGCAATTACAAAACGATGATCATATGGATGCCTGAAAAAATGAACCTCCCTACGGCAAACAAACTCCTAAAAGTTTTGGAAGAACCGCCCGATAAAACACTTTTTATTCTTGTTTCTGAAAGCGCCCAAATGCTCAGCACCATTCTGTCGCGCACACAACTTACCAAGGTTCTGCGATGCGATGAAAAGGAATTAACAGAGGCGCTTATTCAAATTCACGGGCTTTTGCCGGATCCTGCAGCTGCAATTGCAAAAGCATGTGAAGGCAACTATCGCCTCGCTCAATTAATGGTAAAGGGAGAAGTGGATGCCGAATTTAATATGCAGCGCTTTCAGCAATGGATGCGTTTATGCCTTTATATGGATGGATTGAAACTATCGGAATGGATTAATGATGTCGCTTCTATCGGCAGAGAGAAACAAAAAATATTTCTTGCTTTTTCTATCCGAACAATACGGCAGAGCATATTGCTTGGATTAAATTATCCTTCGGGAATTAATCCGGCAGACCAAGACTTCCTGAACAAGTTCTCTCCCTTTATCAATTATGAAAATGGAACTTTGATTGCGCAAGAACTTAATAACGCCTATTACGCCATAGAGCGAAATGCTCACACCAAAATATTATTCATGAGTCTTTCTATAAAAATTCACAATCTTTTCCCTCAGCGTAAAAAGTCAGCTTAAGAACATCTTTGTTTTGTTTCCTGACCATCTGTAAAAATAATTCCTAATAACGTGAGGGGTTAATTCATAGTAATCACTCATCGTACAAGTGTTACATCCCCTTTTCGTTCAATAGTTGCACCGTCTTTAAGCGTTGCTTTTAAATACCAAATGTAAGACCCTGTGTTCATAGGCTGTCCGTTGTATGTACCATCCCATCCCTTTGACAAGCTTGTAGATTCAAAAACTTTATTACCCCAGCGGTCAAATACAACAAAGGTCATGTTGGTTATACAATCGCCCCGCACAAACAGATAATCATCATGTCCATCCCCATTTGGGGAAAAAACATTCGGTATAAATACATTTCCGCAGAGCACATCCACGGTTACCATTGCAGTTGAGGTGCATCCGTCTTTGTCCGTAACCGTTACTGTATAAGTGGTAGTATTGGTAGGTGTCGGGTTTATCACTGCCCCCATGGAACTATCACTCCACATATAAGTATATGGCGGCGTGCCTCCTGATGCAGATGCGGTAAGGGTTGCATTTTGCCCTGCCTGAATGGAATTGCCGACATATGCGGTAACACCGAGCAATGAAGGCTGGCTAATTGTAACAGTATCAATTGATGCGCAGCCATGAATATCGGTTACCACAAAGGTATATGTTCCGGGAGTGAGATTTGTAATTGTATCATTGGGAATATTTAATGGGTACCACATATAAGTATAAGGTGGTGTTCCCCCTGATGCAAGTGCCACGGCAGAGCCATTATTATCATTAAAGCAACTAATCTCTTTTACATCAGCACCAGGTATTGTTACGCTGGGGTTGGGGCTGGGCTTGATATTTATTGTATCACTTATAACAGTGGAACAATCTAGCCTGACCGAAACCGTGTATGTTCCAGCACAAAGATTAGATGCAAACTGACCTGTATTGCCATTGCTCCATGAAAAATTTCCCGTTTCGCAACCTGAAAGCGAAACAAGCGCAGTTCCATTACAACCTGAGCAGGCAGGACTGCTTGTTTTGTTTAATACGACTGCACTTTGAGGCATAAAATAAGAAGTTACAAATCCATAACCACAGGCATATAAATTACCTTGTTGAGAAATGTGAAGGTCATAAACAGTATCTCCGGATGAAGGTAGGGAAATTACATTCGTAATATTAAAATTGGTATCTAGGATATCTATATTAGAATGGTCTCCTATATAAATGTTTCCGCAATAGTCTGCATCAATTCCGCTATAGGTAACTAATTCCAATCCTGCGGATCTGTATACGGTAGGATAAATGCTTTTTGTCTTAAGTAGGCTTCCGCTATTTTTGTTAAAGGAAGAAATTTTATATCCGTCCCATAAATATAGATTGTTAGTTGTGGCGACAATTCCATTCATTCCATTGGCTGCCAATTGTATTCCAAGAATTGAGTCGATGGCTGTAACGTATTGATTACAGAAAAGTTCCTGAAAACCATATCCATCATATTGAACATAGCTGGGAGGAGAAAGCGATGGAATAGGACATTGGAATAATGAATTACCAAACCCAGGCGTGCCATCGTTTGGTTCTACAACTGCCATATAACAATAGGGTTGTTTTCTGTCGCAGGTTAAAAGAGCTATGTCATTTTTCCCTTCTGTAGCCCCCAGCAAATTAAACTCCGATATTCCCGATAAGGAAGTATCTATAATAGCAGCCTGTCCTAAACTATGTACTCCACCACCTCCAATCACTATTTGGTGTGTACAATAATTTAAATCCATTCTCCATATCTCTGTAATGCCTTGCCCTAAATTCACAGAACCGACAACTACTCCTGAACTATTTATTTTTCTAATTTCAGGGCCACTAAGGCTATCATTAACTGCTTCACCAATATAGCTGGTGCCGGTATTTTTGTCCGTTACAAAATCTCCATAAAAATAATCGCTTTCCGAATCAGATGGAAAGTTAACATTGTAAATCCATTTCAGGCTGCCGGAACTGTTGATTTTTGCCAGTTGATAAGGGCCATTGCCTCCATATACAAAAACATTTCCGCTGTCATCATAACACAAATCATACATGCCATCGTATCCTTTAAAACCGGGATTGGTAATCCACAACGATGTTGCTGAAGTTGTATGTTTTGACAACGTAAAATCGCCCACCTCATTTTTTACAAATACATTTTCCACCCCGTATAATGGCGATGCGCTAAATCCATCAGATACCAGTTTAATATTATTACTGTCGGCTCCCGGGTGTATATGTATGGTACAAGCTAAACTATTCTCTCCCTCCGGAAATGAATATTCCACATCTATTCCCTGATAAAGATTTTGGCAACGTATTTTTTTAAAAGCATGTGCAACGCTTGTATGTATTGAATCTTTTGAATAGGTGTAATAAAAACTCACTTCATCTTCCGGAGTAAACTGTATAACTGCATTGGCTCCCTTCCATTGAAATTGTGCCGTATGCCTTACTACTTTAACAGGAATCCTGTCGGGGTCGGCATCCTCCTTTTCATTTTCTGAATGGCCTTTTATCTTTTCAGAATGACTGTATAAAATGCCTTTATCAGTAAAATAAATGTCTACTCCTTTCAGAGTGGTTTTGTAATAAACCTTTTCCCCATTAATAGTTTGTTTGTCAAATTGTCCTTGGCTATTTTCTATAAATACCTTTTGACTCAACGGATTTTGCAAACTCCAGTTTAGCTTGGGTTTGCCTGTATTTTGTCCATACGAGGTGACCTGTAAAAACACAAAACTTAAGACGAATAATGCTTTGAAACTCTCCGGTAATTTGTTCACAAACTGAAATTATATGACAAATTTAGCATTTTTTGGGTATGTTTTTTGGAGTGCATTCAAAAAACCCGAATGTCACGATTTTTTCAGTGTACAGAATTATAAAACCATGTCTTACTGTCAGGTATTCAAATTGTTACCCTATGACACTCAAAAATGTCAAATGTGACATTCAAACATGGTTTTTTTTGCTAATACAAATGCAGGGAAAATGTATTCCATTTATAATACAAGAGATTTGCTATCTTTACAAGGTGAAAAAGTATTATACTTTATTTATCTTTTTATTTACCATAAACTTTGCTTTTGCTCAGCCAAGCAATATAAATACTGCTTTACTATTGCCCTCAGGTAATTTTGGATCGGATTATTTTTTTGATTCAACAAGTAATCAAATGTGGTTTTCATTTATAGCGGATAAAGACAGGATGACTTTTTCTGTGATGCATTCAGCAGGTTATTCCCCATCTCAAAATATTGAAATTGATTCTATAGCATTATATCAAAAACCGGGCGGTAAAATGAATTTAATTGCTTCTGCCCGGTCTCCAAGTAAAACAAGTGATTCTCTTCCAGCCATTCAAGTATTGCATTTAATACCGGGCAATAGATACTATTTAAAACTTACTAAATTCAACAACAATAGTTCGGGTTATTTTAATTTGTCAAAAATAGTTTTACACCCATCCATTACTCCTTCTCCCTGCACTCCTTGCGCATTGGGAGCGAACTTAATTTGTAACGGCGATTTCGAAAATCTCCCGGCTTGGGCTTCCGGTAATTGCTACACTGACTCATCGTTAACATTCTCTGATAATCCGCCTCTCCCTGCCAGTATTGGATACTGCATCAGTTCACCTAATATGAGGAACGAAGTCTGTAATTTTGGTAATGGTGAAGATTATACAGATGTTTATGTAATTAGCAATAGTATGTATTCAAGCCAATTCCAAAACAGTGCAGAACATGGAAGTTATTTTATGGGTGTGGACTGCCCGTCTTCGACTTGTTTTCCTTGCAGACTTGCCTATACACCCGGATATATATGGACCCCCGGATATAGAGCAATAGCATGGCAACAAAACGTGTCTGTTTCCAACGGAAATCAGTATCAATTTTCTTGCTGGTTAGAAGATCTTGATAATGAGTATTACCATTATTTGCCAGGTGCTACAGTATATATAGTTATTAATGCTGATACCATTTTTTCGAATGTTATAAGTAACGGGAATGGTTATGGAAGTTGGAAGCAGGTCGAATTTTGTTGGGCTGCAAATAGTTCAACAGCTAAGATTCAAATTATTGGTGAAGGAGCGTATAGTTTTTATGGATATGATTTTGGCTTAGATAACATTTCATTTATTTCGGCAACAAACATTAATGAAACTAATACAATTACTAATGTTCCATGTGCCGGCGGTAACTTGGGTGCAGCATCTATAGGTGTTTCCGGTGGAGTGGCACCGTATACGTATTCATGGGCTCCGGGTGGCGGTACTAATGCTACAGAAACAGGATTAAGTGCAGGAACATATACGGTTACAATTAATGATTTTAGTGGATGTGTAGGTGCAGACATCATTACTATTACCCAGCCACCGGAATTAAGGGTATCCGCTGCGGCTATTGCTAATATATCATGCAATGGAGGAGATAATGGTGTTGCTTCATCAAGTGTAAGTGGAGGAACATTACCATACACGTATTCATGGGCTCCGGTAGTTGGAAATAATTCAATTGTCTCAGGCTTGATCGCCGGAACGTTTACGATTACTGTGAATGATGCTTGCGGAGCAACAGCTACAGCAAGTACAGTTATTACCCAACCACCTCCAATAGTTGTGTCAACGAGTGTAACTATGAATGATCTTTGCATTGGTGGAAGCACCGGCAGTGTAATATCAAGCGCAAGTGGAGGAACAGTACCTTACACGTATTTATGGGCTCCAATGGGTGGAAGTAATTCTACTGCCATTAATCTAAATGCAGGAACCTATACTTTGACGGTACATGATAAAAATGGATGCACTGGTACTGCATTTGCCACCATTACCCAACCAAATAGTTTAACAGTATCTGCAATTACAACAACCAATGTAAGTTGTAACGGAGGAAACAATGGCAGTGCGTTATGCAGTGCAAGCGGAGGAACCGCAGCTTATACTTATTTATGGACACCATGGGGAGGAACTGCTAATAGCGCCATTGGATTAAGTGAAGGCACATACACAATTACAGTGAATGATGCTTGTGGTGCAACTGCGACATCAATGGTTACAATTACCCAACCTAATGCATTAAGTGTATATGCAAATACCATAGTTGGAGTAATATGCATGGGAAGCAATAATGGCAGCGCAACATCTACTGTGAATGGAGGTACGGCTCCGTATAATTATTTGTGGAGTGGAGGAGGAGGAACCAATTCTGCCACCAGCGGATTGCATGTCGGAACATATACATTGACGGTAAATGATGATAACGGATGCACAGCCACAACCTCTGTAACTATAAACCAACCGGATACTTTACATGTTTCTATAGCACCTGTTAATGTGAGTTGTAATGGAGAGCGAAATGGCAGCGCTACATCCCATGTAAGTGGAGGAGCCTTACCTTATACCTATTCATGGTCCAATAGTGCAACCACGGCAAATGTCACAAACCTAGGCACAAGGACATATACCTTAACGGTTCAGGATTCTTGTGGTAATATGGCCATTGCAACTGTAACCATTACCCAACCAACGGCCCTAAGCATTGTATCGCACACAATACCTGATGTAGGCAACTGTCTAGGTTCCGCATGGGTTGATGCCAGCGGAGGAACTCCCGGATACAACTATTCCTGGATTCCGGGAGGAAATACGACAGATTCTATTCATAACCGTTGTCCGGGAAGTTATTGTTGCACAGTTACAGATGCCCATGGCTGCGTGGACAGTGTTTGTATTACTATAACTTCAACTGCTGGAGTAGATAATATTTTATCTGCTTCAGGAGAGATAAATGTTTATCCAAATCCGAATAACGGGCAGTTTACCGTTGTTTTAAGCGAAGGTACTAGTACTGGATCATCAATCGAGATTTATAATGTACTTGGGCAAGATATAAAAAGTGAAAAACTAAAAACAAATTCTACTGTAATTAATTTAAGCAACCAAGCAAACGGAGTTTACTTGTACCGTGTTCTGGAAGAGAATGGTAATTTAGTTGGAAGCGGGAAACTGATAATTCAGAAATAAGACCTTACACTTTTTGTGCCTTCAAAGCCTCGTGCTGAGGATGGTATTGCAAAGCAGCTTTTACAAAGCCAATAAAGAATGGATGCGGGTTATCTACGGTGCTTTTGTATTCCGGGTGAAATTGCACCCCAACAAACCAGGGGTGGTTTTTTAATTCCATAATTTCTACCAAGCCTGCTTCGGGGTGTGTGCCCGAGGCGCGCAAACCTGCCTTTTCAAAATCTTTCAGGTATTCATTATTAAACTCGTAGCGATGGCGGTGGCGCTCGCTTACTTCTTTCTGTCCATAAACTTCCCAGGCTTTGGTCCCTTCTTTTATAATGCAGGGATATGCTCCCAGCCTCATGGTTCCACCCAGGCGTGTAACTTTTTTCTGCACTTCCTGCAAATCAATAACCGGGTGCGATGTAGCAGGATTCACTTCTGTAGTATGGGCATCTTTAAAGCCCAATACATTACGGGCAAATTCTATCACGGCGCATTGCATACCCAGGCAAATTCCTAAAAAGGGAATATTGTTTTCACGGGCATGGCGTATGGCGGTTATTTTTCCTTCAATGCCTCTTTTACCAAAGCCGGGGGCAACTAAAATTCCCCGTATTCCTTCAAAAAGATGATTTACGGTTTCATCATTCACATCTTCGGAATGGATCCATTCCAGTTCAACTTGCACATCGTTGGCTGCGCCTGCATGTACAAATGATTCGGCAATGGATTTATAAGAATCTTTCAGTTCAATATATTTTCCGACTAAAGCTATTCTTACTTTTTGTTTAGGATGATGCAGCCTGTCTAAAAATTCTTCCCAGGTTTTTAAATCCTGGTTCATATCGGTCGGCAGTCCCAATTTTTGAAGAACTACCACATCCAGTTTTTCTTTCGCCATTAAAATAGGCACATCGTAAATGCTTTTTGCATCCAGCGATTCTATAACGCTATCAGGTGCTACGTTGCAAAAACGGGCAATCTTCTGGCGTATATCTTCATCAATGGACTGTATGCTTCGGCAAACCAAAATATCGGGTTGAACCCCGCTTTCCAGCAAAGCTTTAACGGAGTGCTGTGTAGGCTTGGTTTTTAATTCTCCTGTAGTGTGCAGGTAAGGTAATAAAGTAAGATGTACAACAAGGCAATCTTTACCATGCTCCCATTTCATTTGCCTAACAGCTTCTATATCAGGTAGTGATTCTATATCGCCTACGGTTCCGCCAATTTCAGTAATTACAAACTGGTATCTGCCTGTTTTGCCAAGCAATTGGAAGCGGTTTTTAATTTCATCGGTAATATGCGGAATAACCTGAACGGTTTTACCCAGGTAATCTCCTTTTCTTTCCTTGTCAATAACGCTTTGATAGATGCGTCCCGTAGTAACATTATTAGCCTGGGATGTAGGTGTATTTAAAAAACGTTCATAATGTCCTAAGTCCAAATCGGTTTCAGCTCCGTCATCCGTAACATAACATTCGCCATGTTCGTAAGGATTCAGGGTCCCCGGGTCAATATTAATATAAGGGTCGAACTTTTGAATGGTAACCGAAAAGCCTCTTGCCTGAAGAAGTTTGGCTAATGAAGCAGAAATAATTCCTTTACCCAACGAAGAAGTAACCCCCCCGGTAACAAAGATATATTTAGTGGCTGATGAGTTCATATGAGTGGAGGGCTTATTTTTTAACTTTACAAAGTTAGGTAAATTATGAATGCTTCGGTAAATTATACTGATCAAAATTATAGATTTGCAATTATTCAGGCATATAAAATGAAACTAAAAGGCTTATTATTTATTGGAATACTTTTAACGGTAGCCGAAAGTATTCATGCTCAGGTAAAAACCGATACAGTGCCTGTTTTTCTGGCCGATAGCATTAATACCGTTTACATTTATGCCGATACAGGCACTGCCTTGAACAGGAAGGATAGCAAGGGCAGAAAGCAAGGGCTTTGGGAAAAAAAATACGCCGACGGACATTTGAAGTATAGAGGGCATTTTATAGATGACAAGCCTTATGGCGTTTTTAAGAATTATTACGACGAAGGAGACAGCCTGGAAGCTTTACGGGTATATTCCAGCGACGGACAATCAGCTTATGCTCACCTGTTTTATACTACGGGTGCATTGCAGGCAGAGGGCAAATATGTAGGTGAAAAAAAGGACAGCGTTTGGAAGTTTTACGATGACCTGCAACGAATGGTTCGGAAGGACCAATTCAAAAACGGAAAACAAGAAGGGAAATCAGTTTCTTTTTATCCTGCCGACGGGAATGTATTGGAAATAAAAAATTGGAAAGATGATTCAGCAGACGGTAATTACCAGCAATATTATGACGGTGGAGGAATAATGGAGGAGGGCACCTATGTGCACGGAGAGCGGCAGGACACCCTTTATATTTATGATATGGCCGGAATAATCTCCATAAAAGGCACCTATCTGAATGATATGCATGAGGGTAACTGGATCGATTATACGGACGGTGTGCCGGTAGATACCTTAATGTACCACCTGGGAAGATGCCTGAACTGTTATAAGTACGAGCGAACCCAAAAACAGTTAGACTCGCTAAAGCTTCATTTCCAGCATTTACAGGACCAGCTTGAGCACCCTTCAAACGACCTGGAAGACGGGTCTCAGCAACCGGATGGAGAAGAATAAAAAGAGCCTTATAATGGCCATTATACCTCAAGTGCAAACAGTTTTTTACTTTTGCACCTGCTAATAACATGAAAATGGAAAAAGTATCGGTAAAAAAAACCAATTCTCTCAAGTTCCCAAAGGAACAATATCTTAAGTGGTACGAATCAATGCTGTTGATGAGAAGGTTTGAGGAACGGGCACAACAAATGTATCTACAGCAGAAGATAAGGGGCTTTTGTCATATATACATAGGACAGGAAGCTGTGGCCGCCGGTTCGGTTAGTGCCATACGCCCGGAAGACAATATCATTACAGCTTACAGGGACCATGCCCATCCTTTAGCCAAAGGAATGGAACCTAAATATGTTATGGCAGAACTTTTTGCAAAAGCTACCGGATGCTCCGGCGGTAAAGGCGGTTCCATGCACATTTTTGATATTAAACATAAATTTTTCGGCGGACATGGAATTGTAGGAGGTCAAATTCCATTGGGTGCTGGCCTTGCATTTGCCGACCAATACCGTAAAAACGATTTGGTTACCCTTTGCCTTATGGGTGATGGAGCAGTTCGTCAGGGTGCCTTTCACGAAACATTAAATATGGCCATGCTTTGGAAACTACCCGTTGTATTTATGATTGAAAATAATGGCTACGCCATGGGCACATCTGTTCAAAGAACAAGTAATGTTACGGAGCTTTATAAATTAGGAAGTGCTTATGAAATGCCTTCTTTTCAGGTGGATGGAATGAAATGCGAAACTGTTCATGAAGCGGTTGCAGCAGCAGTCGAAAATGCCCGCAAAGGAAACGGGCCTACTCTTTTAGAAGTAAAAACCTACCGCTATCGTGGACATTCCATGAGCGACCCTGCTACTTATCGCACCAAAGACGAGGTAGAAAGTTATAAAGCAAAAGATCCCATTGAACATACACTCGATATTCTGAAAGATAACAAGTGGATCACAGACGTCCAGGTGGAAGCAATGGAAAAGAAAATGAAAGACCTGATTGATGATGCGGTAAAATTTGCCGATGAATCACCTTACCCCGATGCTTCAGAACTCTATAAGGATGTATATAAACAGGAAGACTATCCTTTCATAATGGACTAATAATGCGTAAAAGTTTATAAACAAAAAGAAATGGCAGAAATAATACGGATGCCCAAATTAAGCGATACCATGACGGAAGGAGTGGTGGCTGAGTGGCACAAAAAAATTGGTGATACCGTAAAAAGCGGAGAATTGCTGGCGGATATTGAAACCGACAAAGCCACCATGGAATTTGAATCTTTTCAGGAAGGTACGTTACTCTATATTGGCGTTGAAAAAGGGAAAACCGCTCCGGTAGACTCTATATTAGCCATTGTAGGTAAACAAGGCGAAGATGTTTCTGCTTTAATAGAGGGTGAAAAGAAAAAAGTGGCTCCTGCAGTTGAAGTTTCTGCATCTGCTGCAACGCCGGCAGCAGAACCAAATAAAAATGCAGAACCTGCAAAAGCAGCCACTGTGGCAACTCCGGTTGTACACAACCCAATCCCAAAACCTATTGCTTCTGCTCCCACAAAAATCAGTAATGACGGCCGTTTTAAAGTATCCCCTTTGGCGAAGAAAATTGCAGGAGACAAAAATATTAACCTGTCTTTCATCCGTGGAACAGGTGATGGGGGCCGGGTTATAAAAAGAGATATTGATAATTATCAGGGAGGTGGAACTTCCTCTGTTGTTTTGGATGAAAGCTATAGTGATGAACCGGTAACGCAAATGCGCAAAACAATTGCCCGCAGATTAGCTGAAAGCAAGTTCTCGGCCCCTCACTTTTATCTTACTATGGAGATAGAAATGGATGAAATAATGAAGGCGAGGGAAGCAATAAATGTGGTTGCCGCTCCGGTTAAAATATCGTACAACGACCTTGTAATTAAAGCGGTAGCTGCGGCATTGAGATCAAATCCACGCGTAAATGCTTCTTGGAGAGGCGACTTCATACGTTATAGCAACCATATTCACATTGGTATGGCCGTAGCGGTGGAGGATGGTTTATTAGTTCCTGTTATACGTTTTGCCGATTCTAAAACCTTATCGCAAATATCTGTTGAAGCAAAAAGCTATGCCCAGAAGGCAAAAGAGAAAAAATTGCAACCTGCTGATTGGGAGGGAAATACATTCACAATTTCTAATTTAGGTATGTTTGGAATAGATGAGTTTACTGCTATTATTAACCCACCCGATGCATGCATTATGGCCGTGGGTGGCATTCATGAAACCCCTATTGTAAAAGACGGGAAAATAGTACCGGGGCATGTCATGAAAGTCACCATGTCCTGTGACCATAGGGCTGTGGATGGAGCAACCGGCTCCGCATTCCTTCAAACTTTTAAACAATTAATGGAAAATCCGGTTATCCTTTTAGGCATGCAGAATATTTAACAATACTGGTGCAGGATATTAAAATATTTCTACCTTTGTAAATGAATATTAATGAAAAATTAATTATTAATTAAAAAAATCATGAAAAGAATAATTCTTATTGCCGGAATTTGTTTGGTAAGCTTAGTGGGTATCCAGGCGCAACAAACCACTGCTAAAACTGCCCCAACATTAGATCAAAAGGTAGATAAAATGATGAAAACCCTTACCGCTACTTGTAACTTAACCCCTGATCAGGTTACAAAGGCAAGGCCAATTGTTACAGAAACTATTAAAGCACATATGGCAAACAAACAGCAATATGGTTCTGATAAGGATAAGTTGAAATCAGCCAATAAGGCAACGTTGGCAGCAGAAAATGCCAAGATGAATGCTATCCTGAACGCCGATCAACAAGAGAAGCTGGCTGATTTTGAAAAACAAAGACAAGCTGCTGCACAAAAGAAACAAGCCGGAGGCAATCCACAATAATTTCCGAAATAGTAATTTTAAAAATCCCTGGCCATTATGGCCGGGGATTTTTTTTGTGCCTTTGCTCTAATCCTTTCTTACATTTACCATTTAAAAATAATACATGACCGGAAAAAAAATCTACATATTCCTATTCAGTCTTTTATTTTTTATCCATTGTTATTCGCAACAATGTAATTTGGAAGGTAAGGTAATTGATAGAAATACAGGAGCGGTGCTGCCTTTTGTCAATATGATTGTAACAGGCCATCCGCAAATAGGTGCCACCGCCGATATTGATGGATATTTCAAGATTACATCGCCTTTCCATATTACCTTTCTCACTTTTTCTTACGTAGGGTATAGGGATACGCTTATACCAATCAATAATCCTTCCAATGATATAAAAGGATTGGTGATAAAGTTACAGGAAGTGAGTTTTAAATTGCAAGAAGTGAAGATTCTTCCCGGCATAAATCCGGCATTAAGAATAATTCGTTATGCTATCAATAATAAAGATAGGAATAATCCGGAAAAAGTGCATTCATTTGCCTACGATTCATATAACAAGCTGTATTGTACGGCTGATATGAAGGGCGCTACAGATACGGCCAATTCCCTCGACTCAGTGAAAGCACCTCTCCATACGCATGCCGATAGTATTCGCCAGGCCCATCATTTTGTGCAAAAATTATTGAAAAAGCAATATTTATTTTTGATGGAATCGGTGAGCGAGCGCAAGTATCTTTACCCCGGACATAATTATGAAAAGGTTATAGCTTCCCGCACTTCAGGGCTTACCAATTCTCCATTTGCTTTACTGGCCCAACAATTGCAATCCTTTTCTTTTTACAAAGACCAGATAACAATTTTTGATGATGATTATCTGAATCCGGTATCAGACGCGGGAATAAAACGCTACAGTTTTATTATTGAAGATACTTTATTCAATGGTAAGGATACTGTATTCGTAATTTCCTTCCACCCTAAATCGGGCAAAAACTTCAATGCCATGAAAGGGGTTATTTATATCAATACAAACGGATATGCTTTTCAAAATGTAATTGCACAGCCTATACGGGATGATCAAAGCATGACTATACGCATACAGCAGAAATATGAATTTATTCCCGCACCAGCCGAAATGGGAATAAGAGGCCAATGGTTCCCGGTTCAATTGAATACAGATTGGTATTACAACAATTCCATGTTGACCGATACAGCCGTTGTTATGGGTTCAAATTCAGCTATCAATCCCGATGACGAACATAATAAACTGAAGGTGGTTTCACGCAGTTATATTAAGAATATCGTATTAGATACTGCCTTGCGCAAAAGAGAATTCGGCAGAGTAGAGATAGAAGTGGACCAAAATGCTTCCAATAAAACAGATGCATTTTGGGATCAATACCGGGGAGATACCTTATCAAAAAAGGAGAAGGCTACATATAAAGTGATTGACAGCATTGGTAAAGCAAATCATTTTGACAGTAAACTTAAATGGTTTGAAACCCTGAGTACCGGGGAATTAAAAATGGGTTGGCTCAATATGGATATGAATAGGATTTTGAACTATAACGGATACGAAAAGTTCCGGCTTGGAATGGGGCTTCATACCAATGATGCGATTTCAAAATTAGTTTCTGTTGGAGGGTATGGAGCTTATGGAACCGGAGATAAGGCCTTTAAATTTGGAGGAGATGTTGGATTTATTTTTGATCCATATAACCATGTTAAACTTGATTTTGCATACCAGCAAGATGTGATAGGAGCAGGTATGGTAAGTTTTTATAATGATCAAAGTTTACTCTCTACCGAAAATTATTATAATTATTTTATAAATAATATGGATAAAATGCAAAAGGAAACTGTTTCGCTTTCCTTTGATGCACTCCGGTATTTTCAGTTTAATATTTTTGGCGATGAGCAGCTAAGGACTACCACTAACTCATACGAATTTGGTGTGGGCAATGATAATGTAAGTTTTTTAACTAATCAATATTGGTTTACGGAAGCAGGTGTGGGATTCCGCTTTGCTTACAAGGAAAATTTCGTAAAAAGCCCCTTTGGGATGATTTCATTGGGGACAAAGTATCCCATTATATGGGGAAATATTACTCAGGGATTTAATAATTTGCTGAACGGAGGATATGAGTACACCAAGTATGACTTGAAAATGAGTAAGAATTTTACCATTCCTCAGGCGGGCTATTCTTCCATAACCATTACCGGAGGTTATGTGCAGGGCAATGTACCATATACGCTTTTATATGATAGTAAGGGCACCTATGAAAAATTAACCTTTCAGGATTTCCCCCTGGCAGTGGATAATTCATTTGAAACCATGCGGATTAATGAATTTTTATCAAACAGGTATGTTAACCTGTTTTATTCCCATAATTTTCAGTCGTTTTTATTCCGACATAAACATTTCAGGCCGGAGTTGAAAGTCGTTTCGCATGCAGGTTGGGGGATGCTTGACAATCCCGGCACCCAGTTTGGCATTACCTATAAAACAATGGATAAGGGCTATTATGAATCGGGGTTGGAGCTTAATAATTTGTTAAAGTCAGGCTTTGTCCATATAGGTGTGGGCGGATATTACCGCTACGGACCTTATGCTTTTAGCTTACCTATTGATAATTTTGTTGTTAAGCTTACAATTACTATTTCCTTTCAGTAGTTTTTTTCAGCTTTGGATTTTGTTTGTGGCGAAGCTTATCGCGTTTGCCTTTTTTCTCAATATTCTTTAAAAAAGCATTTTCTAAATCGGTGCCTGTTTGATTGGCAATGCAAATCAGAACAAACAACACATCGGCTAACTCTTCGCTTAAATTTTTTCCTTTATCAGATTTTTTAAAGGATTGTTCTCCGTATGTGCGTGCAATTACACGGGCAACTTCGCCGACTTCTTCTGTTAGCATGGCCATATTGGTAAGCACATTAAAATAACGCACCCCGTTTTTGTTGATCCAGTTGTCCACGAATTTCTGAGCTTCGGTAATGGTCATTGTTTTTTTCATTCTTTATTTTTTGTATCAATTATAATCGTAACAGGTCCATCGTTCACTAAACTCACTTCCATGTGTGCACCAAATTCTCCTGTTGCAACCGGCCTACCCGATTCTTTTTTCAGCATCTCGACAAATGCATTAAAAAGAGGCAAAGCCTTTTCAGGGCGAGCTGCCAATATGTATGATGGACGGTTACCTTTTTTGGTGCTGGCGTGCAATGTAAACTGGCTAACGACAAGCATTTCACCATTCACATCTTTTAAGGAGAGGTTCATTTTGCCTTCTGCAACACTAAAAATACGCAGGTTTATAATTTTGGCACTGAGCCAAGCGGCATCTTCTTCGGTGTCTGCATCTTCAATGCCGGCAAGTATAAGTAATCCGGCAGTACAAGTCCCGATTACTTTTTTATCGACCGATACGCTTGCGGAAGAAACCCGTTGGATGACGACTCTCATGAGAACAAAGATAATTGTTCGTGGCCTTTTCTTTTAAAAATACTTAGGTCATAAGAAAAATCAGGCGGGTCACCCATAAAGCGCTTTACTGATAATTTAAAAAGCTGGCGTATCGATTCAGCAATGTGCCCTTCGCCCCGCATACGTTTGCCATAGCGGGAATCATTCACTTGTCCACCATGACAGGATTCGATATGGTGCCACACTTTTTCGGCACGGTCCGGGAAATTCTTTTGGAGCCAATCTTTAAATATTACTCCTATTTGCCCGTTTAAACGGACAATAGTATAGCCAGCATGTGTTGCCCCGTTTTGTGCGGCAGCTTCAATAACAGCAGGTATATCATAACTATTTATATGCGGAATAATAGGTGCAACCATAACTCCGCAAGGTATGCCATGCAAGGAAAGTTCCTTTAATACTTTCAACCTGTTTTTATAGGTAACCGTGCGGGGCTCCATGACCATGCGCAAGTCTTCATTCAGCGATGTGATGGTAACCATTACATGTACCAGCCTGAGTTTTGCCATTTCGGAAAGTATATCCAGATCGCGCAATATAAGGGCGTTTTTTGTAATCATACTCACTGGATGCCTGTATTTTAAACATACTTCCAGCATTTTGCGCGTGATCTCCATTTTTCGTTCTATCGGTTGGTAACAGTCTGTGTTGCCTGAAAACATAATAGCTTCAGGTTCCCAACCCGGCTTTTTAAAAAGCTCTTCGAGTAATTGAGGAGCGTTTTTTTTGACCAATATTTTTTGTTCGAACTCCATGCCTGCGCTATATCCCCAGTATTCATGGGAGTTTCGTGCGTAGCAATACAGGCAGCCATGTTCGCATCCCTGGTAAGGATTCATGGAATATCCGCTTATATCGGGGCTATCCACTTTGTTGACTATTGTTTTTGGGAATACCTCAATGTATTGAGTCCGTTTATTTTCCATGAGTGAGTCTTCATCAATCCCCTCCCAATGTTCCTGCACATAAGAAGTTTTTAAAAACCTGTTGGATGGATTTACCTGTGCGCCTCTGCCGTCAAAATATTCTTTTGCTTTTGGCTCAGTAATAATTTCATTATTCATAACGCACCTCCTCTTCTCCTTCATTAAACAGCATACTCAAATAGCTTTCGTATCTGGAGACAGCAATCTTACCTTCGTTCACAGCTTCCATCACGGCACAACCGGGCTCGTTGATATGCATACAACTGTTGAATTTGCATTTGTTTCTATACAAATTCATCTCCCTGAAATATTGTGAAAGTTCGTATTTGTTTATATCGGCCAGGCCAAATTCCTGTATGCCCGGAGTATCAATAATGAAGCCGCCTTCCGGTAATCGTATCATTTCAGAAAAGGTGGTCATGTGCGTCCCTTTTTTATGTGCTTTTGAAATAACACCTGTCTTTCTGTTTATTCCGGGAACCAGGTAATTTATGAGTGTGGATTTACCTGTACCCGACATGCCACATAGAAGGGATACTTTATTAGTGAATAATTTTTTGAGTGATGCAATCTGCTTGTCATCGAGTAATGAGATAGAATGACAGGGATAGCCGATAGAGGCATAGGTCTCTAATCGCTCTTCCGCATCTGCTTTATTTTTCTCCGAATAAAGGTCTGTTTTATTAAAGATAAGATGGGCTTCTATTTGGTAGGCCTCTGCTGTGGTTAGTATTCTGTCGATAAAAGAATTTTGTGTTTTGGGATGTGTAATAGTCACCAAAACAAAAACGCGGTCTATGTTAGAAGCAATAATCTGGAACTGTTTCGAAAGCTTTTTGGATCTTCTTATAATGTAATTTTTCCGGGGTGCAACTTCTGTAATTACATATTCCCCCGGGGCCACTTCATCAAAGGTAACAGTATCACCTACTACTGCCGGGTTGGTGGTAGATATTGTTTTCATCCGCAAGTTACCTTTCAGGGTGCAACTTACCGTATCGCCACTTTTGGTAAGCACATTATATAAATGTCCCAATGATTTTAATACAATACCCTCTTGCATAGATTTTCCGCCCAAGGCGGATTTGTGTACTTACAAAACTAAGAAAAGGAATGCATCAGTTTGACTACAAAATATAGATACATGAAGAATCTATGCGCCAATTAAACTCAATTTAATCATGTTCGCCCTGCCACGGTCTTTAATAGGTGTGCTTGCAATGTTGATTACAAAATTGCCTTTCTTCACATGCCCCTCCTGACAAAGTATATCCTGTATATCCTGAATTGTAACATCTGTGCTTTCATATTTGTCGTAATAAAAACCATACACGCCCCAAACAAGGCTAAGGGTAGTGAGTAGAGAAGGGTTATCGGTAAACGTAAATATATTGGCTTTAGGGCGATGGCTGGAGAGTTTAAAAGCGGTATACCCTGAATTGGTCATAGTGGATATAGCTGTAACGCCGGCATGTTTTGCCATTACACAGGCATTGTAACAAATAGAATCGGAAATAAAGGTTAGGTCCGATGGTTCAGGATGGTGCTCGCGGAAGTAGATGCTCTTCTCATTTTCTTCTATGAAACGTACAATTTTATGCATCTGTTGCACTGTTTTTACCGGGTATTTACCTACCGAGGTTTCTTCGCTTAACATTACAGCATCGGCTCCGTCCAGCACAGCGTTGGCTACATCATTCACTTCAGCCCTAGTGGGTGATTGGTTGGTAAGCATGCTCTCCATCATCTGGGTCGCAATAATTATGGGCCTGGAAGATTGAATGCATTTGCGTACCAACATTTTTTGTATGGTGGGTACTTGTTCCAATGGCAATTCAACGCCCAAATCTCCCCGTGCTACCATTACTGCATCGGATGCTTCAATGATGGCATCAATCTCTTTTAAAGCTTCCGGTTTTTCAATTTTTGCGACAATTCGTGCAGTGGATTTAGCTTCTTTTATACGTTGTCTCAAATCCACAATGTCATCTACAGAGCGCACAAAAGAAAGTCCAATCCACTCTACTTTGTTTTTCAATGCAAAGTCTAGGTCTTTAATGTCTTTGGGCGTAAGGCAAGGCAGGGAAATTTTTGTGTTTGGCAGGTTTACTCCTTTGCGAGAACTTAAGGTGCCTCCCTGTAGAACTACAGCTTTTACTTCCTTATCATTATCAGTTGAAATCACCTTGAGTATAAGTTTGCCATCATCTATCAGCACGTTTTCTCCTACAACAACATCTTTTGGAAATTCAGGATAGGTTATATATATGCGTTGGGCATTGCTGACAGCAGGAACCGTAGTAATAGTTACTTCGTTGCCATGAATGAGTTCCACGCCGTTTTTTTCTACTTCTCCAATGCGTAGCTTGGGGCCTTGTAAGTCTGCTAAAATACCTACAAAGGTTTCCATTTCTATGTTTAATTCCCGAAGGTTTGTAATAGTTTCGCTTACGGTATCATAATTTCCATGCGAAAAATTTATACGGCAAATATTCATTCCTGAAAGTATCATTTCTTTCAATACTTCTTTTGAAGTGGAAGCAGGACCTATGGTAGCAACTATTTTGGTTTTATTTCCGGTTTTCATATCTTAAAATATCAGGTTTTGTTTTGATTTTAATGTTTCAGCATCTATAATATAAGCTGCCGAAACGCTGTTGAGTTTTTTTATTTGTTCTGCAAAGTACTTCTTTTCTTCGTCTGTAATTTCTCCTTTAATAATAATAAAGTAATCGGTATGCTGGTGCTCTTCGAGGAGTAATTTACCTGTATCCGTCTTATTTCCAACAAGATAATGCTCTCTCATAAGGGCTTCATCAGGGAATGAAAATAAAGCATGTTTTCCGGATCCCGACGTATGATCTTCCATTTTTGCCAATTTCAGTCCTAACTGGTTATTCAGCATCCAGCAAAGACGAAAATCTTTTTCGGAACAGACAATTCCTATGAGGCAAAAATCAAAATCGTATTCTACTTTCAGCCTTGTTTTTGACATTCCTTGGTATCTTTATACTTGCTTTGTTAAAGAGGCCCAGGCTTTTTCGGCAGCTAGCTGTTCCGCTCTCTTCTTAGAATGGTGGCTTGATTCAGCTACCATTGATTTTCCGACAAAAATACCTACATGGTAGCCTTTGTCTTTTGAATGATGGGGGTCCTGTAAAACTTTAAATTCCAGTTCCTGCTTTTCTTTCTGCGACCATTCGGTGAGCCTGCTTTTAAAGTCGGTTTCAACCGTTTCCAGCTCATGCAAATCGACATACAAACCGAAGAAACGGTTCAAAATAAATTCCTTTGTTTTTTTATGCCCCCTATCCAAATAAATGCTTCCTATAAGGGCTTCCAACGCATTACCGTAAATGGAGCTTCCTTCAAAATTGGCATCATTCATATTCATTATTTGAGGGATACCCATCTTTCGCGCTATCATATTAAGATGATGCCTGCTTACTACTTTCGAGCGCAATTTGGTTAGGAATCCTTCGTCTTCAAATGGGAAGGTGGAGAACATATGCTCGGCCACAATAGCCCCTAATATGGCATCCCCTAAAAACTCCAGCCTTTCATTACTTTCATTGATGGCATCGCGGGAATTTTGGGTAGCCGATTTATGCCGGAAAGCCATGCGGTAAAGAGAAATATTACGCGGATAAAACCCCAACAGGCTCTTTAAAGTACCCGAAAATTTCCGGTCCGTAGAAAACGAATGACGAATGAATGCTCTCAATCAATATACATTTGCATAATGCAAAAATAATAAAAAACAAGGCGCAGGTAACTAAGCAATCTCCAAGGCTTCCTTATCTTTGCTGAAACATTGACAGATGATAGTAGTAACAGGTGCAGCAGGATTTATTGGCAGTTGCCTTGTCAGGAAGCTGAATGATGAACGGTTTTTTGATGTGGTGGTAGTAGATGATTTCTCCAATAAGGAGAAGACTCCTAACCTGGAAGGGAAAAGGTTTTCGGCTAAAGTCCACCGCGATGAATTTGCTGCCTGGTTAAAGCAAAATCACCGCTTTGTGCAGTTTGTTTTTCACATCGGTGCCCGTACAGATACGACTGAAATGAGTACGGAGATTTTCGACAGGCTTAACCTGAATTACACAAAGACTGTTTGGAAACTATGTGTTGAATTTGGATTGCCATTGGTCTATGCTTCATCGGCTGCAACTTATGGAGCGGGGGAATTAGGTTATGATGATGATGAATCGCTTATTGATAAGCTGAAACCGCTTAATCCATATGGAGTATCTAAAAATGAATTTGATAAGTGGGCATTACTGGAAAAGAAGTCACCC
>Ga0302277_1000573_pt1 | contig 27938 bp, 18 predicted proteins | sample III_Bog_N3_1_FD_198759 | JGI IMG/M metagenome (GOLD analysis project Ga0302277, IMG submission 198759) | Peat permafrost microbial communities from Stordalen Mire near Abisko, Sweden - III_Bog_N3_1 | ecosystem: Environmental > Terrestrial > Soil > Wetlands > Peat | place: Sweden: Abisko... | reverse complement strand
TTGTACTGGCATAAATACAGTTATCAATTAAATAACGAATCGGATTTAAAGGAATTTATGCATTATGATTTTCGTACGATCATCAGAACGGTTTTAATCTTAGTCGCACTCCCACAAATTCAGGAATGAGGGATGAGGAATGAGTGGGAGGGTGTTTCAACGAGACGTCGCCCTCTATCTTAATGATCAACCCGTAAATGATTAGAAATCAAGTGGTGAGAGTGCGACTAAAAAGAGGTAAGAGGTAAGTTGTAAGAAGTAACAAAAGAACTTTCAATAACAGATGTCCCCCTCCCCTTGTTGATCAACCTGTAAAAGATTTAAAATCATTTTGTGAGTGCAACTTGCTGGCTAATACCAGTAACTTCAAAGACCAGAGACGCGAAACTCGGAACACGAAATACTGAACATTGAATGCATACCTCCACCCTTTAGTCGCACTCCCACATCTAAGATTCACGTTTTCTGCAATCAACACCAAGTGGGAGGGCGACTTTTCAAGACCGGAAACCTCTCAACCCCGAAAAGCTGAACACGAAACGCTTAACCATTTAGTCGCACTCCCACTTCTAAGATACACGTTTTCTGCAATCACCACCAAGTGGGAGGGCGACTTTCAAGACCCGAAACCTTTCAGACCCGAAACGCTAAACACGGAACACGGAACACGGAACGTTTTAACGGCAAAGCAGTCCTGCATGTTTCACCGGCTCAATAACACCACCAAATCCTACATTCCCAAATTCTATCCCCATACTCAACAGCACTGTCACATCATCGGTAAGTAACGGGATGGCTGTTTCATTGAGTTGAACCGACAAGACATGAGCCGACAGGACATCATTGGTTGAATGCCAGTCGCTTAGTGTTGATTGACATACAACATTTAAAACTTTGTTTATTGGCTGATATTTGTATAGAATGCCATCCTCATTATACATCATATCCGACACCGTACCCAGACTAATATACGGCAGTCGCTGGATATTCTGCAGATTCGTTGAGGTATTAATCCGTGGAAGGGAAACTGATGCCGAAAGTGTTTCCCTATTCAGTTCAGCCAGAGGGGATACCCGTAAAATCGTAGTGATGGGATTGCTTTGGTTTAATTCGTACCCTTCCATTTCCTGTATCCATTGAGAAAAACGTAAAACCCGACGACCAACTGCGTTGAAAGTGTCCGGTTATACTATCTTATTCCCCATTCCCGACCATACAGGAGTAAGATTAATATCAGCCAGTCGATACGTTTCACCGATAGCATCCCGCATGGATTGTGCAAACTTTACACATCCCTGCCATTCAAGTTGATGCAGCCCTAATTTAACAAAATTCTGTCCATTTTTAATCGTGTACTTTGTTGAACTGCCCTTGGTTCGCATAATCACTTTGTCGATTCCGACACGGGTATAAAATGACACACCCTTAATCCTATGGTCATTTGTAGAAATCCGTTTGCAATTGTCCTGATATTAGTTTTTAGTGATGAATATATAAGAAATTAAGAATTAATAATTATCAGGTTATTGAAAATTTAGCTTTTGTAGATGAACAAATAGATCATAAAAAGACATGATTACTTAGTGATAAAAATTGAATAATAAAAGTTCTGATTTTAAACCGTATATTCTCAACCAATTACTGATTTCAACCAATACCTGATTTCAACTTAATTCAGAGTTAAAACCTGCAACATTCAGTTTGTTAAGAAACTAAACTGCTTTCAAAAATATCGACATTATCAATAAATTGAACATTACTATCTTCTGCAAGCTTTCGATTATTTTTTCTGCCGATTTTCCAATCTCTAACAGAAAATCCCTTAAAAATTCCGGTGGCATTACGCTGACATTACATTCGGCAAAAATAAATAATTTATTACAAATAAACAAGTGATTAAGACATAATTAAACTCTATATAGGGTTTAATTATTACTTGTTTATCTATTGTTTATCTATTGTTTATCTATTTAATTCGGATTTAATGTCCGCGCAATGTCGTTGTAAAGTTCCGGTAATTTTAGCGAATATTTTACAGGATGAAAAAAAATGATTTTTTAAAAATTGAGCAAATCTATTTCCGGATTTATAAAGGATTTAGTATAAATGGTTACTAAAACATTCAGACATTTAGATAAATTTAATTTTTGGTAATATATACTTTTTGTACTAATTGAATAAACATTCAATATATATAGTTTGTAAATATCACATATACAGACGTATAGCTATATTAAATTAAGCGACTTACTTGCTTAAAGATGTCATAAAGTTATTTGCTTTTTCCATTTTATGATTGAAATGGGGACGTAGTAGAAAATCAGTTCACACGAATTAAAACCTTATTTCTTCTTTTAAATGAATAACTAACTTCCACTTTGTAAGTGGTAATTCTAAATAGTTTCATTTTTACACAGCCGTCTTACTTCGGGAGATCATACAGAAGTAACAAGAAATATGGATAAAATTTGCTATGAGAAGTCAGCAGTAGACATAGTAGATATATTAAGGGATATAAAAAGTGCAAAAGAGATACAGAATATCACAAATCATTGAAGATCTGAATCATGTAGCAGGATAGTAAATGAATGTATCTGTTTAGATTTAAATTAGTCAGATGCTCAGAAAAGAGACTTCTAACAGAAGGATAGGACGGAATCTGAAGAATAAGTTCGAGTGACGATACCCACCGGGATAACTGAATACAACATCCGCCCATAGGGTGATGTAAAGCAAAAAACAGCCATAACCCGAACGGTATGTAGGAAGGTGTGAGAGGAAGGAGAGTGAACTGATCTCTCACCTCCAGCTTGATTGCTTTATATATTCTTCCCGGGTACCCAAATTTTACTAATATCTACTTATGGGTTGTGTTCTATTTTCAATTATTCCTAATCTTTTTAAAAGTAGACTTGAACCATTTTAATCTTTTCGCAACATGTAAGATAAGGAATATAAATAAGAGTATAGTTAGTTTATCGTGTATCACAATAAAGGACTTTCGGGCTATTTCGTTATTTCCGGTTACATCTATTATCCAGGGTATATATCCGGTAATAGCTACAAAGATAAAAATCACCGACAGAATAAATACCTGTTTATTTTTTAATATAAAATCATTCTTTATGATTGTTTTATACCAGGTCCAATGCCGGACAATATGAAAAGCCATAAATAAAGACAGTACTAAAATTACAATCTTTTGAACATTCGACCAACCTGAATAATTAATATTTAATACAGTTTTGTTGAAGTCCGTTATTCCATGGTGCCCCATGTGATAGCTGAATTGTATAAGAAAACCTGAACATACAGCAAGAAAGCCTGTAAGTAGTAACCCAATATTAATTATAAAGCCTGGCAAAGGATTCTTCTTATACGTTTTTTCTATGGGATTGGTTATTGAAACCTTCGATATAGCATTAAACCTACAGGCTTTTATACATTTCAAACAACCGGTGCAATTAACACTCCCGATAATAAGTGCATGTTTATGCCAGGGTAAATTCACACGTCCAAATACCTTGTTTGAACATACTTCGATACATTCCCAACATGCCTCACATTTTCCTGTATCAAGCTGAATATAGTTCGTCCTTGCTTGTTCCCGTTTATTTCTTCTTGTTTTCATATTTCGTTTTCTTCTACAAAAATACTGTATCCAGAATACTTATGACGATAACAAAAGATAATAAATTAAGCCTGTATTTTATTTCTTATTCTACTTAATGAAACCGGAGTTATACCTAAAAATGATGCAATATAATGTTGTGGAATCCTCCTGATTAGTTCAGATTGGTTTTTTAACAGATCTTCATAGCGTTCCTTTGGAGAATCTGTTATTCTGGAAAGAAAAAGCAGAGAATAGTTACTGAATCTTTGAAAAATAAAGTATAAAAATTTGTCTTTAAATTCAGGATAAACTGTAAAAAGATTATCAAAGTCATCTTTCCTGACCGAAACAATAATTGAAGGTTCAATACTTTCGATAGAAAACAAACTCGGTTCCCCATTCATAAAACTATCAATAGAAGCTACAGGTTGTCCTTCCATGAAAAATTGAAATGTACTATCTTTCCCGTCTTTATTAATCCACTCGCGTAAACAACCTTTTTTAATAAAATGTACATAATTGGCTATTTCTCCGGCATTTAGTAACACGGTTTTTGATTCAATTTTCCTTTTAATGAAAATATTTCCGAACTTATCCCAATTCCCTTTATCTTCTTTTAGTAAGTCAATTAATTTGTCAATCATTATCAGAACTATTTGGGTTTCTTAATATTGAATATAACGGATACAGACTGGCTATATTGTGGAAGTTGTATTAAGTAATTAACAATAAATAATTGCCAGAGTTCTGAAATTTAAGCTATTGTAGATTAATAAACAGATCATTTAACTATCTATGAATCCTTATAAACCGCATGTTATGTTTTATCCTTTTGTCGTTAGATCCTACTCCGTTACAGTGCTTCCAAATACTATTATCCCAAATAAGGTTTAGCTATTTGCATACAGTAATCCCATATTATTTTTTCATTTTCGGGTATATAGAATTTTTCACTTGGTTTTGTTACTTTCATATCAGAAAAGTATTTTCCTGTTACGTTTTCAACCTCTTTTGAAGTCGCTAAATAAACAGCGGTTTCTGCACCTTGTTTGGGTTTTCTTGAAAATGGCCTTGATAATTTGAGTAGAAAATCTATTAAAAAACCTTTTTTTGCATTTTGCCCAAATCCTGTTTTAACCATACCTGGATGTAATGAATTTACGGTGATATTGCCTGGCCCTTTTTCTTTCAATTCGGCAGCCAGGTGTTGTGTTACCCAAATCAGGTATAATTTGGATTGTCCATAAGCTTTCCCAAATGTATAATTGTTCTCTGACTGTATATCATTAAAATCAGGTATTCCGCTCAAAGAGTGTGCTGACGAAGAAACGTTAATGATTCGGGCAGCAGTGCTTTTGGCTAATACATCCAATAATAAAAGGGTAAGAAGAAACGGTGCAAATAAGTTGAGTGCAAATGTTTTTTCATTGCCATCTTTTGTTGTTTCTCTGACTGTGCCAAACATTGCACCTGCATTGTTTATCAACACATCCAATCGTTTATATTTTTCTTTGAACCCGTCAGCCATTCGTTTTACATCAGCGAGTGAAAAAAAATCCGCATACACATAATCTATGTTGTTATTACCTGTTTCAGACTTTATTTCTTTGCATGCAGTTTCTGCCAACTCTTTAGTAGGTCCATGTACAATAACGGTATTCCCTTGCTTTGCCAGGGTTTTGGCAGTTTCTTTTCCAATACCACCCGAGCTTCCTGTAATAAAAATTATTTTACTTTCCATATAATTGTTGTCGTTTAGTAAGTTTTTTGTGTACTATAAAGAATAGATTGTCCTGTTCTTTTGAATTTAAAATGAAACATTTAATTGTTCCAATTGCTTAATCCTTTTTCTTTAATTCAGTGATAGTAATATTGGGTGTCAAAGCTTTATGTGCCTTTTCAACTATACTATCTTTAATCAACCTGAATTCTTTGGTCAATTTTATATCCCTGCTTGAGGCACCCACTTTAACGGTATACGTTCCACCATCGGCAATCCACGAGGATTTGTCAGTATCATATGATGCCAGATCCCTTGCATTTAACCGGAATGTAATAGTTTGGGACTGGCCCGGCTGTAGAAGGTTAGTTTTGGCAAAAGCACGAAGTTCTTCTGATGGTTTATCCAGTGTTTTCGCAGGTGCACTTATATAAAGCTGAACCACTTCTTTTCCGGCAACTTTCCCTGTGTTTGTTATCGTAACTGTAGCGTTTATTTTGTCCCTGAATGTTGATGAACTTAATTTTAATCCGCTATACGAGAAAGTGGTATAACTCAAGCCGTAGCCGAATTCGTAAGCAGGTTTTACATTGAATGAATTATAGTAGCGGTATCCTACGTAAATGCCTTCTTCGTAGGTTACTTCGGTTGGTTTTTCAACAGGAGTACCGGGGAAGTTATTTGCAGAAGGCACATCTTCGTATTTTACAGGGAATGTGATCGCCAGCTTACCCGATGGGTTCACTTTTCCGGTAAGCACATCAGCAATGGCATTACCGGCTTCCATTCCCGGTTGCCATGCCAGTAAAACAGCATCAGCATCATATCTCCAGCCGGCTGTTTCGATCACTCCACCTGTATTGATAACAACTATCAGTTTTTTACCCAGAGCATGAAAAGCCTCTGATACGTTTTTAACTAATGATTTTTCAACATCCGACAGATTGAAATCATTTTCGACTTTTCGGTCCCCTCCTTCACCGGAATTGCGGCCGATAGTAAGAACAGCAATATCAGCTTCCTTCGCTGTTTCTTTAATGGTGTCCTTTGACACCGGCATTTCAGGCGTTTGGTCGTATGCGTCTGAAGCGCTGTTTTTTGCTATAAATGCAGTATAACCGGGTTTGAAAGACTCAAATGATTTATACCCGGCATTGGTAAGGCCATCAAAAAGTGAGATTTTATATGATGGTAACACAGCACCACTTCCGAATCCACCAATAATTGGTACATAAGAAGCTGTTCCGTATAAAGCCACCTTCAGACCCGTCTTCAATGGCAATACATTGTTATTATTCTTCAGTAACACCATACATTCAGAAGCTGCACTTCTTGCAATAACAGCATGGGCTGTTAAGTCAGGCTTGTTCGAATAATTGTATTTTTTGAAAGAAGGAGTATCTAAAATAACAGTTAAGACTTCCTCCACATTTTTGTCAATGACTTTTATGTCAAGTGTTCCATCGTTGACAGCTGCTATAATTTGTTCAATCTGACTTTTTTTTCCGGGCATAATAACATTATTCCCTGCTTTCATCTGGGCAATAACGTCACGACCTCCATTCCAGTCCGACATTACCATACCTTTAAAGCCCCATTCGTCTCTGAGTATAGTTGTTACCAGATCATATCTTTCCGATGTATAAGTTCCATTCACTTTATTATATGATGTCATAACGGCCAGAGGATTCGCGTTTTTTACAGCTATTTCAAAACCTCTCAGATAAATTTCCCTCATAGCTCTTTCACTGATTGTTGCATTTACTTTATCTCTGTATGTTTCCTGGTTATTGGCAGCAAAATGTTTGACAGAAGTGCCAACGTCATTTGACTGAATCCCTTTCACAAAGGCCGAGGCAATATAGCCGGTTACAACAGGGTCTTCGGAATAATACTCAAAATTACGTCCGTTTAACGGATTTCGTTGAATATTCATTCCCGGAGCCAACAGAATATCAACGCCATATTCTTTCACTTCATTTCCAAAAGCAACACCTACTTTTTTGACCAAAGTTGTATCCCACGATGAAGCAAGTGATATTCCAACAGGCCACGCAGTCGGGGTGTATGAAACCTTTTTATCATCAATAGAGTAGGGTTGAAGTCTTACTCCGGCAGGCCCATCTGCCAGGATTAAACCCGGAATACCAAGCCTTGAAATTGTAGCAGTAAAACCGGCAGCCCCTCTTCCCCTTATAGCAGCTTCGCTAATCTCACCTTTTACACGCTTGTTGGTACCAACCAAAAGTTCTACTTTTTCTTCAAGAGTCATAGCTTTGACGATTTCAGAAACCGGACTTTTGCCTAACTGTGGCACATTGTTTTGCGAATACACAGTTGAACAGAATATTAGCACTATTGCTAACAACAATGATTTCATTAATATTGATTTTTTCATAAATTAATTATTTTGTAATTTTCTTCGAAATCACTTCAGTACTTCGGGATTTTTATTATTTGAGATAAAACACAATATTACAACCTGGAATCTGATGAGTTTATACTAATTCTTTATTTTTTGTGACTAAAAAGCCATGCAAAAACGCCAGGTTCTTTAAAAGTATTATCCCAGGAGTTGTGATAAACGCCCTGAAATTCAGTGTATTTGATTTCACGTTTCCCATTGTTCAGAAGTTTATATGCATCGCGGGCATAATTAACGGGAACAACCTGATCGATTGCTCCGTGAAACAACCACAAGGGAGTTTTTTTATCGTATGCCGTAAACCAATCGAGATTTACCGCCCCACACATAATAAAAGCTGCCGCAAAAGTTTTGGGCATGCGTATCAGCAATTCGTATGTTCCCATGCCCCCCATCGATAGTCCGCCGGCATAAACCTGTTTCTTATTAACCTTGCCGGAGTTAATCCATTCTTTGGTTAATCCCATCAATAATTTCATAGTTGGATTAGCCACACTATCCTTGTAAAAGATGAATTTAAACTTCATTGGGCTGCCTTTAGGCAGGACTTCACGTTTTGCGTTTACCCAGTAATCGTTTTCGGGACACTGCGGAGCAATAACTATTGCCGGATAATCACTTTGTAGATTATCGACTAACCAATGACCTCCATTCCTGAGCTGTTTTTCATTATCTGTACCCCGTTCACCCGAACCATGCAGGAATATCACCAGCGGATATTTTTTGTCCGGATTGTAATTCCTGGGGAACATAATACGATACGGTAATGATTGAGAATTTACAGTATAAACCCGTTTCTCAAATACTGACAAGTCTTGAGCCGATAGCGGTAAAGTAATCAACATTAATAAAATGAAAATTATCTGTTTCATAATATTTTTTATTAGTATATAAGTAATTCCATAAAAATATTGAACTATTTTGATTTCCGACCCCTAAACAAGGTTGTGTAAAAAAAGAGATTTGAAAATTGAATAAACTTACAATATGAAACTAAAAAAATAAATAAGGGTAAGATATTTATCACTTACCATTTCTACGAAGTCCCCCACGATCAGAGATCGAACAACAAGATAGATAACTGTGAAGGGCTGAAAGGGCAAATAGATCTCCACTAATTAATAGTTCAATCCGATTAGTTAAAGATTAGATTTACACATATAATAATTAGTGTAAGAAAAAAAAGAGATTGTCCACAGATTACACTAATTTACACAGATTATTATTAAGTCCCCACGATCAGAGATCTGACAACAAGATTGATAACTGTAAAGGACTAAAAAAGGCTATTTGCTATTTCCTGATTAGCAACATTTTGCAAAGAGTTATCTAGCAGGATGAAAAACAAAAATTAGGTTTTTATTTAAAGACCTTGTTATTAGATATTAAACCTTAATGGAAAACCAGATTCCCCTGATTAAGACCTTATTCCCTTTTTTCTAAAATATAAAACAATTTTCAATTTATAAGATCTGAATTTAAATAGTTTCATTTTTACACAGCCTGAAAAGTTGTCAAACAAAGTATTGTTTTACTTTCATAGCGCACCCAATTAAATTATAAGTACCAGTGCTCTGAGAATCTTATAATGTCACTTACTTCTGTTACGCGTTCAATCGTAAAAGAAACGGTTGAACGCGTAATCTACAAAAGCTTAAATTCTAGCAACCCCGCAATTATTAATTATTAATTATTAATTACTGATGGTGCAATTGGAGTAGTATCCTTACTTATTCCATTCAAACTTTGCTTTGTTGGTAACATCGGAATTAGTCCCGATATACACAAAAAAGTCTCCCGATTCCCAATCCCAAATCAACTTACTGTTATAGAATTTCAAGTCCTCCGGCGTGATTTCGAAGCTCACTTCTTTCATTTCGCCCGGTTGTAAGAATATTTTCCTGAAATTCTTCAATTCCTTTACCGGTCGTGTAACTGATGCTACCGGATCATTCAGATATAACTGAACGGTTTCTTCTCCGGCATACTTTCCTGTATTGGTTATATTTACCTTAGCCTTTAATATTTTATTGGCACCCGTCAACAGGGTATCACTCAGCTGTACTTTACCATACGAGAATGTAGTGTAACTTAAGCCATAACCAAAAGGATACTGTGGAGTATTGGGAATATCAATATAATTAGATTTGAACGTTTTTTTACGTCCGCCATCATACGGTCGACCTGTTTTTTTGTGATTATAGTAGACAGGAATCTGACCTACCGAGCGTGGAAAGGTCATAGTTAGTTTGCCCGAAGGATTATAATCCCCAAACAGTACATCCGCAACTGCACTTCCGGCTTCGGTGCCTAAGCGCCATATTTCTACTACCGCATCTGCGTATGGAAGAGCATTCTGAATGGCTAATGGACGGCCACTGGTAAGCAGCAATACAACCGGTTTACCTGTACTTTTTAAAGCTTTCAGTAATTCTACCTGGCAATTTGGGATGGAAATATCGGATCGGCTATGGGCTTCACCTGACATACCACTAGTTTCTCCAAGTACAGCTATAACCACATCGGATTTCTTAGCCAATTCAACAGCTTCCTCAATAAGCTTTTTCTGGTCTAAAGCGTCATATTCATAACCCGTGAAGCTACCCAGATATTCATTGTCGCTAATAAAGGTACCTGATGCATATGATACACCCGGGTTTACTTTCTTAATACCATCGTATATAGTTACCACGCTTTGTTCATCACCGGTAGTTGACCACATACTAAACATCTGGGATTTACTGTTCGCGAACGGACCAATAAGAGCAATGTTGCTGTTTTTCTTTAATGGTAGCGTATTATTTTTGTTCTCAAGCAAAACCATTGCCTGCATAGCTGCTTCTTTTGCAGTTTTCTTATTTTCAACGGTTAACGTCACTTTTTCAACTTTCCCGGGATCGAAATTCCGGTAAGGATTGGTAAATAAGCCCAGTTTGTATTTTGCTTCGAGTACCCTGCGACAGGCTGCATCAATGGTTGCCATGGTTACTTTTCCTTCTTTAAGCGACTGTTTTAAATATCCTACAAAAGATTCGCTGCCCATATCCATATCCGTGCCCGCATTGATAGCAAGTTCGGCAGATTGTTTATTATCTTTTGAAATGCCATGAGTGGTTAACTCCTGTATTGAAGCAAAGTCTGTTACCACGAAACCCATAAATCCCCACTGTTTCTTTAATACATCTGTAATTAACCATTTATTGGCTGTTGCGGGTATACCCTCAATTTCATTGAAAGAGGTCATGATACTCCCGGCTCCGGCTTCTACTGCTGCTTTATACGGAGGAATGTAATTCTGATACATTGTCAGCCGGCTCATGTCTGTGGTATTATAATCCCGACCTGCTTCTGCTGCACCATACATGCCAAAATGTTTTATACAAGCCATCAAAGAAGTTTCATTTTTCAAATCTGCACCCTGATATCCTTTCACCATGGCGGCTGCAATCTTACCTCCAAGGTAAGGATCTTCACCTGAACCTTCCATTACCCGTCCCCAGCGAGGATCACGTGTTATGTCCACCATAGGCGAAAATGTCCAGTTATAACCTGCAGCAGACGCCTCAATTGCGGCAATGCGTGCTGTTTGTTCAATCAGTGACAGATTCCATGTACATGATAATCCCAAAGGGATCGGGAATATGGTTTTGTAACCGTGAATAATATCCAACCCTGAAAGCAATGGTATTTTAAGACGGGTATTTTCCGCAAGTTCCAATTTTGATTTGATATCTGTTGGTGATCCAACGAGTGAATACACGTTTCCACCTGAACCATCTTTCAGCTTTTCTGCATATTTTTTCGTTGCAAAAGGACCCGTATTTGAATTCGGAGTTAACAGGTTCAACTGTGCCAGCTTTTCATCAACCGTCATCTTTTTCATTAACGAACTGACGAAAACATTCATTTTTTGTTGATTAGTTGTTTCTTGGCTCCTGACCAGGAATGGCATTAAACAAATAAACGATAAAAAGAAAAGTCGTTTTTTCATTTGCGATTTTTTTAGGTATTTATTTGATCTTGATTTATGGTTATTTTGAACTGATTTCTATTGAACTTTCCTTCAATCCTTCTGCATTAGCTTTAAGTACAATTTTTCCCGGTACACCATTTGGCCTGATAATTACCAACGCTCTTCCCTGATATACTTTCTTTTTATTCTGTTGAAAGCTGGACATATCAGCTGTGTTACCATTTCCAATGCCTGCTATAATCGCATTACCTGTAAGCTCGTAAGTAATTTCTGAATCATCAACATTCGGCACAACATTCCCTTTTTCGTCAATGATTTCTATATTGATATACGACAAATCATTCAGGTCTGCATTTATGGTATTACGATCTGCAATCATGCGGATAGCCACCGGCTTGCCTGTTGTTTTCAAAGTACCTGAACCGGTTTGTTTTCCATTGGTATATCCTTTTGCAACCAGTGTTCCCGGTTGATACACGATATCAAAAGTAGCTGTTATAGAACTTTCGGGTACGGTTTGTTCTGCAATTACTTTTCCATTAAGCTCTAATTTTACCACTTTGCTTCGCGTATATACATGCACCTGCATTTTTTTACCCTCTTGTCCGGGCCAGGTCCATGATTTCAGTTCTTCCGGAAATCCCCATGTTGCAATTGCTTCTTTTTTGCCCGCCGGAATAGGATAATGTACGAGCATTTCGATAGGGCTATTCCGCCAGACTACATCCTGATAATATGATGCTTGTTTTTTACCTCCAATCAAATCAAAATCACCTGATCCGGAAGCAAATATTGGCCATTCGTCTTTAAAAAACTGCCCCATGCCCATCATTCCCTTTAATTCGGGTCTTCCTTCAACTTTAAGTCTTGACTTACCAAGACCTGCTTCGCCGATATAATCGAAAGCTGTCCACTTAAAACTTCCAATCATGAAGGGAGATTTTTCTGATTTCTCCCAGTTTTCTAATGTATAAAGTGGTAATGATTCCGTTACAACAAAGGTTTTTTTAGGATTTTGGGCATGTTGGGTATCAAAGAAATGCACCGTAGCACTGTCACGAAGGAAATATATAGACTTACTTTCGAGAAAGTAATTATAGCCATCAACATCCAGATTTTCCAAATGGGCCTTATACCCATCCAAAGGAGTTTGTGTATAGGGTGGTAAGTAAACCATTGCTTCGGTTACAGGTCGTGTCGGATCCAACTTGCGAACTTCATCAGCCAGTTTTTGCCCAATTTCCTGACCCAGCAATTCAGGAGCTTCGTAAATTTCATTACCGATACTCCACATGATAATTGATGGGTGATTTCTATCTCTTAAAATCATTGCTTCTAAATCTTTTTGTCCCCACTGATTAAAATAAAGATTATAGTCATCCGGTTTTTTAGGTCTGACCCATGTATCAAATGCTTCATCCAGAACCAACATACCCAATTGATCGCAGGCATCCAATAATGCCTGGGAAGGCGGATTATGGCTTGTACGTATAGCATTGTACCCATTTTTCTTTAAAATTTCAATTTTGCGTTCTTCTGCTCTGTAGATTGCAGCAGCACCTAAAGGACCATTATCATGATGTATACATCCACCTTTCAATATAGTTACTTTGCCATTCAACAAAAATCCTTTATCTCCATCAAATTTCAGACTTCTTATACCAAATACTGTTTCTATACGGTCAATGGTTTCAGTACCAATTTTGATTTCTGTAACAGCTTTATAGAGATGAGGTGATTCCAATGACCATATTGCAGGATTTGAAAGTGTAATAATTTGTTCGTCTATGATCGATTTCCCGGCTTCCAGTTGCAGAACTTTCTTCGTATTACCAACAGTCTTGCCCCCCGGGTCGAGTATGGTAGTTAATAAATTGATTGTGCTGTTTGCTGTTTGTTTATTATTCACGGTAGAATTTATTTTTACAGTAGCAGTGTTTTGTGATATTTCCGGTGTAGTAATGTAAACACCCCATGTAGCCACATGAACAGGTTCTGTGCAGGATAACCAGACATGACGGTAAATACCTGAACCTGCATACCAACGTGAATTATTTCCTTCATTTCGTACTTTAACTGCAAGTACATTTTCCTGTCCTACTTTTTTCAGATAAGGAGTAAGATCATAATAAAAAGGAGTATATCCATAGGGGTGATTTCCTAAATACGTCCCATTCAGCCATACATCCGAATTCATATAAACGCCATCAAAATGAATAGAGACAAGCTTGTTTTCCTGATTCTTTTCAATAATGAATTTTTTTCTGTACCAGCCTGTACCTCCGACTGTCCAGCCTGTAGATGCCTTACCAATACTGTTTTTGGAAAAAGGGCCAACAACTTTATCCGTTGCCTGGTTTGGTAAATCCTCAATACTCCAGTCGTGCGGTAAATTAACTTTTCTCCATTCCGAGTCATCAAATCCTGACAACTCAGCATCTGAAACGGAGTCCTTAGAAAATACCCACCCACTATCAAAAGGGATAGTACGAAGATTTGAGTTGTTTTTTGCTATTAAAGACGAAACTGAAATGAGTACTGTTAAAACAAACAAAAAAGCTCTTTTCCGGAAAATTGCAAGAGCAGAGAGTTTATATGCCTGATTTAATTGAACCTGCGTTGTTGTTTTTTTCATAAAATAATGATTAAGTATCTTTTTTATTTCTTTTTTTGTGGGGTTGTTATGTCTTTTGTAGCTTAAACAAATACAATCAATCTTTTTTGATTTCAATTTTTTTTAGTCCTTTGGTTACTCCATTTTCATTAAATGCATCAATTGAGAAATAATACTTCTGCAAACTGTTCAAACTATGTATTGTAATAGAATCGGATCCTATTATCTGATAGTTCAGATACAATTTATCGGGTGCAGTACCATAACGGATATTGTAACCGATTGCATTTTTATTTTTCTGCCACTTGAGCAATACATTACGGGCATCGGTCCTATCGCGCTCTGCTGTGAATGACGAAACCGGTTGAGACAGTTTTCCGCCCCCTTTACCAAAGATTCGCAAACCGGAAATGGCAAATTTACCGTCCGGAACATGATAATTCGTTAACCTGATATAACGGGCAGATACAGGAACCCGGAATTCAATATAATCGTGAGGTACGTCAGTTTTGTTAGTTGTTTTATCAGAGAGGATTTTCCATGATTTTTTGTCGTTGGAGTATTCGAGTAAATATTGATAATATATTGAATCGGATCGCCCTAAAATAGTTGTTGCTTCATCAAAAAAGTTTATCTGAACAGCATTTACTTTTGATTGTTCTTGCAAGTCAACCATTATCCATTCACCTTTATTTCCTGTTTCAGCACTCCAGTACTTGCGAATTTCCTCATCAGCAGCATTCTCTTTTGGATGACCTGTTAATGTAGAAGAAACTTCAACAGGCTTCCCGTATGACAATAACATCCCCGAAAGTTGATAATCTTCTGGTCCTTTCATAAGTTTTTGTGGTACAACGTGAGGAAAATCACCAAAAGCTGTATAAGTATAAAATGTTCCGTCTTTATCAAAAAAAGCAGGAAACAGGCCTAATCGTCTTTCAAAATGATCCTTGACTGAAATTGTCATGGTGCCCATGTGCCAGTAATTGCCCCATTTATCCTGAAATGTGGTACTGTGCCCTGCTCCACAAATAAAACCTTCGGGTTTGTAAGAGAAGGGGTTGTTATCTGCCACTTTGAATGGACCTAATGGCGAATTTCCAATATATAATCCATCAGCATAACTTTTATATTCTGTTCCGGGAACCGCATACTGCAAATAATAGGTATTGTTGTGTTTTGTCATCCAGGCACCCTCAACCCAGGGTTTTCTTTTTCCGGTATAGTCATTATAGTCTCCCGGACGTTCCCAACCGTAGTCTTTCGTGTTGCTAATCAGCAATTCAGCCTGGGAACCAATAGGGCCAAATGTTACATTATTTAATTCAACTCCATAGATAGGCTTGTTATTTGAAAGTCCATGATACAAGTACAGACGTCCGTTATCATCTAAAAATAAACATGGATCATTTGGAGTAAAAGGAAAATTTTCTTTTACAATTTGCCATTTTCCGGTTAAAGGGTCAACGGACTTATATATACGTCTGTCAAGTGCCATGAAATATACAGCATTATTCATTACAACCGCTGCTGGAGCATAGTCTTCGAGAGGCAGGTCGGTTGTTGTGATGAAAGTCCAGTTAATCAGATTCTCAGAGACCCAGTAGCCTCCGGATTTAGAGGCAAAAAGAAAATACTTCCCTTTAAATAAAACTACAGCAGGATCAGCTGCTTCGCGGCGGGAAGGATTATTTAATTGAAATCTATAATTAAGATTTAATGGATTGCAAATGGTTGTTTGTTGAGCATTGACTTGCAATGAACTATATATAAATAATATGAAGATAGCTTTTAATAGTAGATTTCTCATAAAGTGTATTGTCAAAGGATAAATGGAAATACTAAAGATTCTTTATTGTGTTGATTTATAACTTTATAATAATATATTTGATCTGTAAAATAAAGATTTACTGAATTCTTGATGTGATTTTAGTTGAGATTTGGCATTCATGTTTTTTAATATCTGTATATCCGAAAACGATATAAGCAGGTAAGACTATCAGAAAAGACTTCATACAAGAGAGTAAAGGTGGCCATTGTGGCCACCCTGTTTTTATTTGGCATCAGTTTTAGTTTCAACTACTCTGACACCAGTGCAATCAAACATATCCATCAATGATCCTGTTACATTATTATCATCTTTTTTTTCTAAATAGAGATAACAATCATAACCACTTGCTGTATAATAACCGGTTACAGATTTTTCTTTTTCATCAATTTTAGTGAATACAGTTTTAGCTTGTTTATCATCCACCATAAATCCGGTTAACTTTCCATCTTTTCGTTCGAACCCCACTATACTTTTAGCATCACCTTTAGGTAGACCGGTAATCAGAACACTCCAATTGCCAACAAAATAATCTGCCGGTGCCTGAGCTTTTGCTCCAATTGAAAATACTAAGCTGCATATCAGGGCAGCAAATAAAACACTTAATTTTTTCATGACTTTTAATTTTATAATTTTTAATATTTGTTGTTTAAAAACTAATTTTTAATTTTGATAACCTGACTCTCAATGCTCTTTTTGAAAAGCAAAGAACTTTGAAGAGTCAGGAATCACAACTAATTTTATACCTTATAATTTATTATAACTTGAAATTTACAGAAAATTCAATTGTTCGTGGACGAATGCCTGCTGCCACAACCGGCTTTCCGACATAAGAAGGTTCCTGTGATGCAGTTATCTGATCTGCTCCCTGCATTGCTCCACTAATTCCAGTTTGATTCAGGAAATTTACAACCTGTAATTTCATATCACAATTACGACTCAACCGATACTCAACTCCGGCAAAATTTTCCCACCATGCATTATAAAAGAATGAATTAGTCAGGTTGCCATATTGTTTTCCAAAGTATCGCAAATTGGCATAAATTTTAAAGTCACCCAATTTATAGCTTGGATCTATTTCCATTAAAACTTTCGACAATGCCGGTACAGTATTATTATACACATATGTAGTTCCAAAACCAGTTACACTATAGTTTGAATATTTTGGATTTTGTAAAGTTATCAGATAGTGTAAGCTGAAATTCTTAAATGGACTTGTTACTATGTCTGTGGTCCAACCAAAAGTTTGTATATCATAAAAAACAGGATAAACATGTGTTTTTGAAGAAGGATTTGCCGGATCATATATGTCCATTCCAGTAACGTTATTGAGTTTTGAACTATTCGTTATTTTTGAAACAAGACTGAATAAATCACCGTGATTATAGTAGATACCTCCACCTAAAAACAATACTTTGATTTGATTTGACTTTGCTACTGTTGTCTGGGCTATAAGATGGCCATTTGCATCTACAGTTGTTACCGGATTTCCTAATGCATCCTTTTGATCAGCAGGATAATCATAATATGTATTTAAGTAGTCGACATATGTAGCATCACCCAGAAAACCAAATTCATTGGTAACTTTTGCTATAAAGCTTCCTACAGCTGCATGATTCCATTTATTTTTGAAGTCAGCTGTCGCAAGTGGTCTGCCATATACAAACGAATTTACATATTGGTCATGAACAAGTTGGTCATCTTCTTTTTCGATACGGGCACCCAGCGTGAAGTCAAAGGTTTTACCAACTGAGAAATCATCCGATATAAACAAGGCTGCTTTATTAATATTATATTTATTTTCATCACCCGGAATAGCTAGTATTCCATCTGCATTAGTAACCGGAACCGTCATATTATAAGCAGGTATAAACATTTTCCAATCCAGCAACTTTGGATTAGGTGTTACAGTTTGGTAGTATAAAGATGCATCTTGTTTTTGTAAGCCGGTATTGTAGTACTGATCGGTAAATCCAAGTCTAAGATCATGCTTATCAATTTTTTTTGTAAGTTCTATACGACTTATTGACGTGTTTATGGTCGTCGGTTCTACCTCCTGACTCACTACCATTTGAACATCACCGGTATAGGGTGTAGAAGTTCCATGCAGATAGTATTGATTACTTGCACTGGGTTGACTAATCCCCAGTGTTAATGGAAACTGTATTGAAAAAGGAGATGTAGAATACATGTACATCGATGAATATTTCAACTTAAAGCCTTCTTTAAAATTATGTTCACCATTTAAATATATTGCATCTGATGTTGTTTTATTATATTTATCATCTCCTAGATTAAAATTAACTGACTGACCAGTATTGGCATCTGCATAAGCAATCTGTCCACTCCCTAATGTATAGCTATCCTGACCTAACTTAAATCCTGGATATTGAGAATAACTACCATTCCCGTTATAAATTAGCGGTTGGTAGCCGTTATTCATTTGACTTGTTTCTTCAGCATGTTTATACATAAGTTTTACAACTCCGTTTTTGTATTTTTTAGAAATACCGGCCTTAATCATTTCCATTCTCTCACCAGCCCATGGGTAATACTCCCTGTTCGTGCCATTACCACGATCATAAGTTTCATTTAGGCCGAGCATATATCCCCAACCGTTTTTTCCAACAGGTCCGGAAATATTACCGCTGTAAGTCAAAGATCCAAAATTATTTGTGTAAACCGAAAAATAGCCTTTAAATTTTGTTCCCGGATCACGGTCATAACTATTTACACTGAACCCTACTTTTCCAAAAGTAAGGGCGCTCTCAGCAAGCGATAGTAATCCAATTCTACCAATGCTGCTATCATACTTCCAATCTGAAGTTACAATTTGTGGATAAAATTGATAAATTACCGGCACGTCATTTTCAAGAATCAAAATATCACCTCCGGGAGGAATACCGGTGTTTATTGCTCTTGGTGTAGAAGGTGAAGATGCATTTTGCATCTCGTTCCTGTTCTTTTCTTCTTTGTTGTTTTTTACAACAAGAGTGTCAGCTTTCGCAGTTGTTTCAGACTTACTCTTTTTTGCTGTCTGAGAGTAAGACTGTACAGGTAATAATGCTCCCAGAGCCATCAAGATACCTAGTCCAATAGGAATTAATGTTTTTCTCATAAGTAATTAAATTTATTTATAATTTATATTGCGTCAATATAAAACTTTAAAATGCGTTTAAAACATACAATCTATTGCGTTATATTGACGCGATAAAAGTATGAAACATTTTTAATATAGCAATCACTAAATATCATAATTCTTTAGTCTCTCTCTAATATTTAAGAATATATAACTGTTCCAATTGTATTATTAGGCGTATATAGCTAATAGTAAGGCATTAAGACGAACGATAAATTAGTGCCTCTACAAAATTATTTATTAAGGGAAATGAATTTAGAGATAAAGGAAGGCGTAAATAAGGAATAAAAACAATAAAGTATGCTGATAATGTGGTATCCAAAAAAAATAATCAGGAAGAAAATACACAAATTATGTGAAGCTGTTTGGGTAAATGAAACGAAATATAATATATTTCAGATTAACAAAATTCATGCACTTTGAGTATATGTTGTATATAAATAGAACCCCCAATTCGACTTTAGCCGAACCGGGGGTTACTAATTGGTAAAAGAAATAAAATCCCTTTATTTCCCTTTAAATAGTTATAACGACACTTTCATTCAGTGCATTTTGATAATTGACTTTATGAAACTTATATAAGAACGGCGCCCGATGTTGACCAATATTCCGTTTCTCATCTAATTTTACAATAATCTCCTGCGATAGCAATTTGTTTGGAAAATTTCGTCTGTCAAATTTTTTATTTAAAATAGTTTCATACAAAGTCTGAATTTCGGGCAAGGTAAATTTCTCAGGTAATAGTTCATACCCGATAGGTTCATGAAATATCTGATTTCTGAGAGTTTCAAGAGCAGTAGTAATTATCTCGTTATGATCCATGATTAAATCATTAGGGATTTCATTTATTTCTACCCATTTATAATCTTCAACGAAAAAGTCTTGTTTAATTTTTGCTTTTGTACAATCAATTAAAGCATAGAAACCTATTGAAAGTGTACGTTGTCTTAACCAGCTATTAGCTGGTAAATAATTGGTTGGATCTGTGTTATAAAGTGTGCTACGATAAATACTATCACCAAAAATATGAAATTGTTTAAGGAAAATATTATCAATAGAGGTTCTTTCTTTTAAAATTCGGGTTGCTGCATCTGTCAACACTTCGTCACGTTTGACATAACCACTTGGAATTCCCCAGCCAATGCCTAATAATTTTGTTAATAAAACTTTTAGTTGTCTGTCTTCATAACCAAAAATAACACATTCTATTGAAAAGTGTGGCAAATAAACTTTATCACCATTTTGAATAAAATCATTTAATTCATCAAACGTATCCATAAATAAAATAATTATAATTATACCTATTTGCTGCAAAGATAAGCATAGATTTTAAACTAAATAATTTAAATGCGTAAAAATAACCCTTTAAAGATTAAACTGTTTAAACAAGTAGTTAAGTTTATAAGTTGCATACTAATTTATATTCTATTTTAATTATTCCCGCAATTGAAGAAAACTGAAAAAAAATTAAAATGAATTGAAAGGCTTTATTTTTATTCAAATCATCCTTACACATGCAAATTGTGCGTATTGCCAGTCAGGAACTAAATCCTGTGATCCAGAAGCGAGGTCTCTCATTTTTGAAATAATACATCCAATAATTTTCGGAATTCATAGAGATTGGTTCTTTTGCCTACCCATTTTTAAATGAGTTCTGTGTCCAGTGTTAAATTCTCTTGTTTGAAGTGTTTGGGCACATTATATATGGAACTACTATTATTTCAATTTAAAGGTATTAAGGTATTGATATGCGTTCCGTGTTACATGTTCCAGTTTAATAAGTTTGATACATTCTACGATAGAATAACAATTCAATTCACAAAATGACAATCCCTTGCGAACCTTTCAACGTGTAGGGGACCTCAATTTTAACCAACGGTACTAAGCGATTTTCTTTTTACCTGTTTGACCAATTAATTAATCAACCAACTCACCGGAATTTGTTTTCTTTCAAATTGTTTCAATTATTTCTTTATTCTTTGGGTGATACATAATGTTTTTTCTGCAAAAAAAAAATTGGATCTGGTGTTTGTTGTATTCATATCCATGATTGAATTACTTTTGAATTGTCAGAAATAAATTTAAAACATTGTCTCCATTCCTATCTTCAGCCTTCACAGAAGACATGGTTGGCATTAAAAAGTTTAGTTTTTGTATTTCGAATTTGAATATATTGCAGTTCTCTTGTTGCAGACATGTACTTTGAGATGAATAATCTAACGTTTTAATAGCATGTTTTAACGCTTAAAGGACTATTATTAGTTTATGTTACAGATACTTTCCGCTTAAAGGTTGTTATAGGAGTACTGACAGGGTGATTTAGAATGATCGATGACTATCAGTCAAACATAAACTTGATGAACATGAACAGACATAACTGGACAGTGGATGACATTCCGGATTTAACAGGTAAAATAATCATCGTTACCGGTGCGAATGCTGGGTTGGGGTTTGAGTCGGTAAAGGTCTTTGCCCGTAACGGTGCCAATGTGGTAATGGCATGCCGGTCGGTTGAAAAGGGTGAAATTGCACGCAAAAAGATTGTCAGGCTCTATTCATCTTCCATCATTCAGGTTATGCAGCTCGATTTAGCCGATTTGAAATCGATTCATGATTTTGCTGCTACATTCAGACAAAGCCATGCTCATTTAGATGTATTGCTGAACAATGCAGCTGTAATAATGGCTCCGTATAGTCTGACAAAAGATGGATTTGAGAGTCATATGGGGATCAATCATTTAGGCCATTTTGCCCTTACGGGAGTATTACTGGATTTATTAAAGAAAACACCCAAATCAAGAGTAGTGAATGTAAGTAGCTTAAGTCATAAACAAGGGTCTATGGATTTTGATAATTTGCTTTTTGAGACCGGGAAAGACTTTACTCCCACGAAAGCCTATTCCCGCTCAAAACTGGCCAATATCCTTTTTACGTATGAATTGAAACGATTCTTTGAATCAAAAGGAATTGACTGCCTGGCAATCGCTGCCCATCCGGGAATAGCAAATACAAAGAATTCAGGCAAAGAGGAAAGGACACTCCTACTGAATATCGATAAACTGTCATTTTCGCATCTCATCCAACCTCCAACAATGGGATCACTCCCTGAAATACGTGCTTCTGTAGACCTGAATGTAAATTCCGGTGATTTTTATGGTCCCGGCGGACTGTTGGAATTATCGGGCAATCCTGTATTGGTTCAACCAAAACCTACAGCCTTAGATCCGGATACAGCACACAAGCTTTGGGAAATATCCGAAGAACTCACGTCTATAAAGTTTCAATAATGTATTAAACCCTAACCTGGACAAGCCAGAATTAAGAATAGAACGCGGATGTATACTAATTGAGCGGATAAATTACGGATAAGAAAATACTTCGTATTTTGATTTTAGAACCAAACATGAACTAGCTCAGATTAAATTGTATGACCGTAAAATATGCAATATCTTGCCAAAAAATACACGAAATTGAAAGTTAAGATACTAAAACGCTAAAGTCTTTGTACAGTACTGAAATTTGCATCCATTTTTACTACTTGATTTATCAACTTCAAACTTCATGACTTCCCGCAAATTTAATTGTCGTTATTTATTTTAGTAAGAGAGTTGATCCGGTTAAAAAATAAGCGAATAAGGGTAAGTTATTGGAGTGTGTGCTTTTCTATCAAGGGTGAAAAAACAAAAATATGGTACATTCCGGTTTATCGGAAAGGTTTTGAAAATAAGTGATTTACATACTTCCTGACTACAAGCATAAGTACAAATGTTATAGTATGTCTAAAATGGCCTACAATCCATTCGAGAATCCTAACTAATCAAGATGATCAGGGCAACGTCTAATCGTTCTTTTACGGGTTGACGCATTACTTACTCATCGACATAATTTGATTAACACACACTAGTGAGGGCTTCACTACCCGATCACTTTCGCTACTTACTACCTACTACCGACTAGCCACTACCCACTACCCACTACCTACTACCCACTACCTACTACCTACTACCTACTACCCACTACCCACTACCGACTACCTACTACCCACTACCCACTACCCACGCCCCACTACCCACTACCGACTACCGACTACCGACTACCTACTACCCACTACCTACTACCCACTACCTACTACCTACTACCCACTACCCACTACCCACTACCCACTACCGACTACCTCCTCACTCCTCATTCCTATTACAAGTTGACCGGAACAATCACTTTAAGGCTAATATTCCGCCCCATATTGAAAACCCCCATTTGACCTGTCACATTATTCACCGCCTCATATTTCAACCGGCTCAAATGACTTTGATAGGCAATATCAGCCAGATTTGTTCCGTCGATATACAAAGAGAACAATTTGTGTTTATCCCAGACCACGTCAGCACCTATTCCTGCATTAAGCAGAGTATAAGCATCCGTTACAGTTTCCGTATTAAAAGCCGAATATATTTTATCCTGTTTGAAATCATGTTCAAGACCAAAGGATACAAAAGAGTTTCTAAACAATGTTCCAGTTGTTTTAAAATCGGCTCTTAAAGTTGAAACCCACTTTGGAGCAGGTGTAAATGGCAAATAGCGTGTAGAATCAGGTTGATTTGCCAGTTGTGAATAGACATATGAAAAACTGTTTTCAAAATGCAACCAATCCAATGGATGCGGATGAATATCTATATAAACCTCGCCTCCTATCATTTGTACTTTACCGGCATCAAACTTATAGGTTTCATATCCACTGCGAATAGAGTCACCACCATTTACACTGTTGAGTTTATGCGAAAAGATATAGTTGCTGATCGTATTGGCAAATAAATTTAGTTTTGCACTCACATGTTTGGTATTATAGTCAAGTTCGTAATCAAGTTGCAGGCTGCTTTCCGAATTCAGTTTTGAGTCACCTATTTCATACCTCACTGTTCCGTCGTGAACACCGTTCGAACTAAGTTCATCGATATTCGGTGCACGGAAACCGTGCGACAGGTTCAATTTTGTTACCCAATTATCATCAAGTTGCATGCTGGCGCCAAGGCTGCCGCTTATTCCATTGAAATTGCTGCTGAAAGGAGCGAATCGTTCAGTGGCAGTAGGATCACTTGCAGTAGTTTTAACTCCTGCAGTATTCAAATAAAGTGCATCACCTGTTTCAGCCCTGTTATCAAAACGAAGCCCACCACTAACATCCAGATTCCCAAAAGTTTTCTTTCCGACTATAAAAGCACCTGCATCGAATAATTTATATTCAGGCACCAGAAATTCTGTTCCTTTATTCAATGAATTTTGATACATTCCGTTTACACCAACAGAAAAATTATATCCGTTAAATTCCGGAAGCTGGTAATTAAAGTTGTACGTAACAGTATGAAGCTGGAAATACAAACCATATTGATCAGGGTTGAAAACATCTGCAAACTCCTGACGGTTGTTTTGTTGGTAGCCGATGGTTGCTTTGATACTTCCTTCACCTAACATGATATTATTATCCCATACTGCTTTGTAATGATTTACCTGTTGATAAGGCATCTGATGGTTGTAGGATGTAAAATCAGCATTTGTAGCAAGAGCTTCACCTACAGTCCCATTACTCAGGACTACCGGCTTTACAAAGTTACCTGTTATACTATCCCGGTTCCCTTCAACAATACCCGGAGTTAAATGATACGTACTTAACGTTAAATGCGAATAACCCCAGTCCTTTGTAACTCCCAACAATGCCGAAGCAGCATTTTCGCTAAAACCTGAATTATAAACATATCCGTCAGCACTGTTTTGGTAGGCATGCGCTTGTTTTTGACTATAACGTAAATCCCAGATAAATGACTTTTTGTGCCCGGCAAAATCAAGGGAATAAGCCATCAGACCATTATTAGTTTGATAATTCGCCATAGCGTTGAGTTTCATTTGACCTTCAGGCAACGTTGGAGCTGAAAAGAAATTAATAACCCCGGCCATGGCATCAGAACCGTACATCAAACTGGCGGGGCCTTTCAATATCTCCACCCTGTTTACATCATTTTCATCGATTTCAATACCATGTTCGTCTCCCCATTGCTGGCCTTCCTGTCGGACTCCATCGTCAACAACCACTACCCGGTTATAACCCAATCCTCGTATGACAGGTTTAGAAATTCCGCCTCCTGTGGTAATTTGTGAAATTCCGGGCTGCGAACTAAGCGCATCAATAATGTTGGTTGAAGATTGCTGTTGAAGCTGAGCCGTTGTGATAACACTTACGGGTGATGGAGTGCGTGAAATTTGAGTGGTAACTGATTGTCCGGTAACTGTCACTTCATTAATTTCTGTAACCGATTCTTCCAATACATAATCTTTTTGATGAATAGAAGCTAAATCGATTTTATCCATAATCATTTTGTAGCCTACAGAATTGATTTGAACTACCATTTTCCGTTTTGGCAAATTGTCGATGGTGTAAAATCCATCCTGATTTGTGACGGTTCCTGTTTTCAATTCAGGAAAATAAAGGCTTGCACCCACTACCGGAACTCCGCTTTTATCTGTAATTTTTCCTTCCAGACTCGTTGGTGAAGCCGGCACATCTTCGGCCGAAAGATTAAAAGCTATAACAATTGAGATGAGTATTATAATTATTTTTTTCATTTTAGTTTAAAGAATTGGTTGATATCTAAGTTGTACCAGATAATGTCTTATTCTGACCAGAAACAGAATAAGAGTAGGACACAATAAGTATATTGTTATTCGTACTTAAATGGATACAAATCGAAGTTAAATGTGATTTTCATTTATAGAATCAAGGAATTCAATTTTTTGGAATACAGTAGTTACAACAACGAGTAATTTAATCTGACATAATAATTTCAAGAAATTAATCTACTGTATATTCTGTCCTGGTGGCTGGCTCCTGATTCTTTGCTCTTTGCTCTTTGCTCTTTGCTCTTTGCTCTTTGCTCTTTGCTCTTGAATCTTTGCTCTTTGCTCTTGAGTCTTTGCTCTTTGCTCTTTGCTCTTGAGTCTTTGCTCTTTGCTCTTTGCTCTTGAGTCTTGGCTCTTTGCTCTTTGCTCTTGAGTCTTGGCTCTTTGCTCTTGAGTCTTTGCTCTTTGCTCTTTGCTCTTGGCTCTTGGCTCTTGGCTCTTGGCTCTTTGCTCTTTGCTCTTGAGTCTTTGCTCTTTGCTCTTTGCTCTTGAGTCTTTGCTCTTTGCTCTTTGCTCTTTGCTCTTTGCTCTTTGCTCTTTGCTCTTTGCTCTTTGCTCTTGGTTCTATATCAAACACCTACCTGCAAACAGGACAAGCAAAAGCAGATCATAAATGCTTTTATTGCCTTAATTGAAGATGGAAAGAAGATGGAAGAATCAGTAGACAGGAGGTGCCCGTAATTGAAAATGGTGAGAAGTTTGATTTGCAATAAAATCAACAACCTGTGGAGTCAGTTCTTTGGCATAAATTTCACTGACTTTCGGTAAGTCGACTTGATGTTGTGAAATAAAAGAACAAAATTCAAAATTGCAAATTGCACAATCATGATGGGATGGAATCGAAACGACTGTTTTATCGGGCTGTGTAGTTGTTATCTGTGTCAGATCGTGATGAACCAACAGGATATGTACCGGTTTAATAAGTATTGAACCGGTAAACACAACCAGTAAAAGGAGTGCAAAATATGTTTGTCGTTTAAGTATGGAAGTTCTGTTCATTAAAAAAATTGATCGACAAAAGTACTAAAAAATCAAATGGATTACATTTAAAACTTGTAAAATAGTTAGTTTCTCGTAGATTACATGCTCTTTAACAAACTATCAAATCAATTTGTTTAGTTCCACCTTACTAAAATAAAAAACCTTTTAAACACAAGAAAACAAAATAGAAAACAAATTACATAACCACACATAGAACACAATATAACACACAAATACATAACCACAAAAGGACAAAACAAAATACATAACCACAATAGACACATATGGCACATCCCGAAAATCGGGAGAACACAATAGAAGAACACAATAGAAAATACGAAACACATTTAATGATTATAAGATCTATGTCTTTATCATTCATATTTGTATGAATAAAATCCTCCCGATAGCTATCGGGATTAAAATCCGTTACAAGATATTAATCAGATTTAATCCGCTGAATTCGTGAAATTTCCGACAAGTCGGAATGTCCCATCCGCGTTCTATTCTTTAGAAGGACATTATATTCTTTCTAGTACTTATTTCTATTATTTCTATTGTTTCTATTGTGAACTATTGTGGTTAACTCTTTAATTTCAGAGAACCTTTAATTTATCTGTACTAATATTTGTTTGAAATTATTTCAGTACTTTTGTCATTGTAAAACGGGTTAAAAAAAACAATTATCAATTTCAACAGTTTAAAATTGTACGTATGAAGATTTATGCCCTGATTGGTTCCTTTGTAGTAATATTTGCGCTTGCATTCTATTCTATCGGTTTTGTGAAAGAACAACGCAGGAAACTCATTACATCACGTGTACTGTTGTTTTATACACTGGGTGTTTTATTCGATATTTCCGCAACAACCCTGATGATTCTTGGCTCTACAAAAGGATTGCTTACATTTCACGGGTTTATCGGATATTCATCACTCCTGGGTATGAGTATTGATACCATCTTACTCTGGAGGCAAC
>Ga0302277_1000571_pt1 | contig 27996 bp, 17 predicted proteins | sample III_Bog_N3_1_FD_198759 | JGI IMG/M metagenome (GOLD analysis project Ga0302277, IMG submission 198759) | Peat permafrost microbial communities from Stordalen Mire near Abisko, Sweden - III_Bog_N3_1 | ecosystem: Environmental > Terrestrial > Soil > Wetlands > Peat | place: Sweden: Abisko... | reverse complement strand
CAGCCAGTACAACAACCCAACTGTCGGTTGTTGTGTCGCGGTACCGGGCCACCAGTGCATAATCATCGGCGCTGGAATAGGAAAGCGAAGGGTCACGGGACCAGCGAACCTGAGGCTGCATTCGGTCGACAATCGATTCAGCCGGATTTGATTCAAAATGAAATCGCAAAGGTTCGACCAAACGCAGCGACCACTGATTGTTGAATGCACCTACCAGGATGAATGAATGTTCGCGCAGTTCCGTCAGAGGAGTTGCCCCGGCGGACTTGAGTTGCGCTTCTACTCCGTAGCTTGGAAGGAGTCCGCTGATTTGCGAAATGGCAGATGCTCCCTCCATGGATACAAATGGGTACTCAATATCTTTACCTGCTGTCAGGGTTCCTGAAACCCTTTCCGGTGCAAAGATCACGCTCCCTGTGCAAATCAAAATCGTCCGCTGATCGTGCAAAACGGGACTCCAAAAATCATCCAAAGCAGTTTGAGTGTGAACAGTGCGGTATCTCCAGCTCACACCGGCGGCAGCCACCAGCACGACGATCGCCGCGCATGCCAGCCACAATAGCCCCCTGGTGCGTAATTTACTTCGCCAAAGTCCTGAGTCGGAGCGGGCGTTGGTCGTCCCGCTGGCAGGGAATGTCTGAACGACGAGCGCCGGAGTAGAAGTTGGCTCCGGTTCTTCCGATTCGCCATGGTGCGCGGCAGAGAGACGGCCGTGGGTGACAGGGGTTACACCAGGCGCCGGCTCATCCACCGTATCTTCGATCTCTTCATGTCCATTCAGGAATTCCGGGACATACGAGCCCGCCGGGAGTGAAATCCGGATTTGGGATGTTCGGCCGAGTTCGTGATAGTAGAGCAAAAGGCGCTTGCGGACTTCCCCGGCCGTATACCGAACAACCGTGTCGGCATTTGTGTCGTACGCCGGCTGTCGATCGAACACATCGACGCCCAGAGTCCGCTCCTTTAAGAGATCCGACTTCCCGTCCAGTGTCTTTTCAACGATGTACTGCAGCAGCGCTGGGTAGCGTTTACTGCTGGAGAATTGGGGACTGGCCAACACTTTCTTCAACTCGCGCAAAACAGCCTCACGCTCCTCCTTCGTTTGAGGGTGCCAGGCATTCGGGCTCGCGCTAACTCGGCTCATAAGAATTCCGTGATCATACTCGGGGCTTCCGACAGTATGCAATCACGTTTGTCACAACAAAAACGTATGCCCATATAATACTCATTTCAAAAGAGATACTAATCTCGTTCGGTAACAAACGGTGAGTCACTTGTCATTCGTGTTTCCAGAGTCGAGCATTGGGGCGTTTTCCTGGGACATTCAGAAAGTCGCGGAAACGTCGACCGACTCGTTGCCTTAAACAGCGTAGTCTGCCACAAAAGGTCGAAGCAACAACAAAATATCAAGCGACACCGCGGAAAGCATAGCGGAACTCGCAAACAGTTTTGGAGGCAGTATGAAAACACGCAACATGACAAGGACACTCATGACACGCGCAGGTACGCAATTTCTTGTTGTACTCGCTCTGATCCTTGGTCTCAGTACCGTCACATTTGGACAACAGACTACTGGTTCCATTGTCGGAACGGTAAAGGACCAGCAGGGCGCGGTGGTCAACACAGCCAGTGTGAAGGCAACCAACGTGGATACCGGGTTCACCCGGTCGGCGCCGGTAAACGGCTATGGAGAGTACCGCATCGATTATCTTCCCGTAGGCAAGTACTCTGTCGATGCGACAGCGCCCAGCTTTGAACGCTTTGTGCAGCAGAATCTGGCCCTCGACGTGGACCAGACGCTGACGGTCGAAATCAAACTCACCATTGGTTCACAGACTTCCACTGTCACGGTCACGGAGGCTCCCCCGCTGGTCAATACCTCGGATGCGGTGCTGGGCCGGACCATTGAGCCGGACGAGATCGTCAACCTGCCCCTGGTCAATCGCAATGTCTACTCCGAGGTTTCCCTCACGCCCGGTGTGATGGCCAATAACAACAGCCCCATGTCGAACCCCTCCGGCAACCCCACGATGGCCACTGGACTGTACGTCGAGGATGTCCAAATCAACGGCTCCATTGATGGCGGCAGTGCTGAGGTCGCTTTCTACCTGGATGGCGGCAACAACATCACCGGAATGCGCAACTACGGCAACCCGTCACCCAACCCCGACGCAACGGAGGAGTTTCGCGTAGAGACCAGCGCATTCTCGGCGCAATACGGCCAATTTTCCGCGGCTGTGGTCTCAGTAATTACCAAGTCAGGAACAAATAAACTCCACGGCGGTTTGTTCGAGTTCAACCGCAATACGGACTTCAACGCCAACTCCTGGGCCCCGGCACATAACGCCGCGGGCAAGATCATCGTTTCTCCTTACCACCGGAACCAGTTTGGCGGCAACGTCGGTGGCCCCATCAAGAAAGACAAGTCGTTCTTCTTCTTTAGCTATGGCGGTACGCGCCAGGTGACCGATGCGGTGTTTACCGGCGGCATCACGCCAACGGCCGCCGAGCGCCTGGGCGACTTTACAGCGGACACCTTCAAGGTCTACATGCCTGGTACCAAGACGCAGGTGATGGGAACAAACAGCAGCCCTGGTTGCGTGGTGGCTACACTGAACTGCATTCCCGCTGGTCTGCTGGACACGACCGTCGCAAACTTCGACAACGTAAGCAACACGATAGGCTCTTCCATTCCGCTGCCCAATGGCGTTCTCAAGCCGGCGACCGGAGGCGGGGCTTACGCGGGCCTCTTCCCCATCCCGACAACGGAAAACGAGTTTCTGGGCAAGTATGACCAGAACCTCGGTGAGAAGGACCATGTGACAGGGACCTACTTCTTTTCGAGGAACGTTCTGGGCAACTCTCCGGGCGGCAACGTCCCGTGGACGATCAATCAGAACGCCTCGGACGGTACCAATCTGAACCTCAGCGACGTTCACACGTTCAGCGCCACCACGGCCAATCAAACCTGGCTCACGTTCACCCGGGCAGCGGGCGGACGAGTCAACCTGCCGTTCCACGGCCCGGCGACGCAGACCCTCGCATCGTACGGCTCGAACTTTCTCATCCAGGGACCGCCCGCACTGCCAAACCTGGCACCGTCCGGCGCATTCTCAGCGACCACGACCAATGCAGGTCCGTTCACAGGTTCAGACAACTATGAACTCCGCGACGTAGTCAGCATGGTCAAGGGCAAACATAACCTTTTTGTTGGCGGCGAGTTCGCGCTCGACAAGACCATGTTCTTTGCCGACCTGCTGAACTTTGGCAGCATCAGCTTTTCCACCTCCGCGCCCACCTCGACAGGCAATGTGTTTTCGGACTGGGTTACCGGTCAGGCCTCCTCGACTGAGCAGGACTCGCCGTATACCACGCACCTGAGTACATGGCACTACGCGGCGTTTGCGCAGGATAACTACCGCATCACTCCACGTTTCACGGCCAACATTGGAGTGCGGTGGGACATCGATTCACCTCCCGTCGACTCCCATAACCGGACGGAATCGTTCATTCCCGGCCAGCAATCCACTGTGGCCCCTGACGCGCCCATGGGCTTGGTGTTCCCGGGTGACAAGGGCGTTACTCGCGGCATTATCTCAACGAAGTACTACCACATTTCGCCTCGCGTCGGCTTCGCGTGGGATCCATTTGGGAACGGAAAGACCTCCATCCGCGGCGCCGGGGGCATCTTCTACGGCACCGTCGCCGGCAACGAGTGGAACCAACCCGGCAACGCCATTCCGTTCGCCTTGCGGCCACAGACCGGAGAGGGTCCTCTCAATTCAATCACCAATTACTATTCCTTTCCGGGAGACTTCCCGTCGACCGCGCCGGGAGGCGGCCTGTTCCCGTACACCTATTCGCCGAGCAAGCCCGTATTCATCTCCGGGCCTGGCGGCGCCACAGAAGCCATCACCACGCATTTCAAATATCCCTACGTCTACCAGTTCAATCTTTCCGTGCAGCGGCAATTGCCCGGCAAGATAACCGTGACGTCAGCGTATGTGGGCGCGCTGTCGCATGACCTGCCCAACTTCCTTGACGTCAACTACGCACCGTATTCGACAGCCTTCGGCAAGCCAAGCACTTCGGCGCAAAGCGTTGCCGACCGGCGTCAGTTCGATCCCTGCGTCGGACCTTGTCCCACCGGTGCGGCCGCCATCAACAACGGTACCGGCATCCTCGGAGCAGCGATTGTCGATCTGCTGTCAAACCTGACAGCCAGTTACCACTCCCTTCAAGTCTCGGCGAGCAAACAGCTCTCCCGCGGCGTCAGCGTTAACGGCTTCTATGTCTGGAGCCACGGGATCGATAGCTTCGAGCCGGACGCAGATGGAAATTCTGCACCCCAGGATCCCGGCTACTTTGGCAAGCCCTTCACCCCTAGCAACAACTCTTTGGGAGCCATTGGCGGCGGACTTGGAGAGGAAAAAGGCAACATGAGTGCCGACATTCGCAGCAATGCAGCGATTTCCGGCACGTGGAACATCGACTACTTCCACGGCGAGAACAAAATCGTCAAGGAAGTGGTCAACGGTTGGCAGATCTCGCCCATTCTCTATCTGCACAGCGGCGGCGTATTCACGATGACCACAGGGTCGAACAAGAACGATGACAGCGCCGGTAATAGCCGCCCTGACTTGGTTGGCAGCGTAAGTCCTGTGCTCGATCCTCATCGCTGCCGGGTTTGCTCCTCCAACAGCGTTACGAGTGCATGGTTCAATACGGCAGCCTTCACTGCCAACGGACCCGGCGTTGCAGGGGGCATCGGCCCCGGCGGCGCGGACGGCAATGTAGGCCGCGACACCCTCTATGGGCCCGGATTCAAAGATCTGGACTTAGGGCTCTTCCGCAACATTAAGTTCGAGCGTGGGCTCGTGTTCCAGCTCCGCGGTGAAGCCACCAACGCCTTGAACTGGGTGAGTCTCTCGAACCCCACCGCGAACCTCGGGTCGGGGAACGATGGCAAGATCACCTCGGCTACAGGCACCCAGCGCATCATCCAGGTTGGAGGCCGTCTGACCTTCTAAACTGCCACCCACAACTTTCCCTCACTTATCAACCTTGTTCCATGCGAGCGGTTCCTGAATGCCGCTCGCGTGGCCAAGAAAACATCCGCCGCATGGTGTTCACGGCAGATGAAGCTTGCGACGCGATTGACGTTTCAAGCATCGATGTGCAGCCTCCAACACGCCTGCCCTCTACGAGCAGGCGTGCTTTTTTTGCATTTGGCAGTCTTGTGTGTAACTTCAACTTGAGGGAAACGACATGAAAGACGATGGTCTGGTGTTTGTTTCGCAAAGCGCCGCAAACGCAACAATCCCTGAGCCCGGAATGCAGCGTCAGGTATTGGCATATAACCAGAAGGTTATGTTAGTTCGACACCATTTCATAGAAGGCTGGAAAGGAGGACGTCACAGTCATCCGCACGAGCAGCTCGTTTATGTTGTAACCGGGTGCATCCTGTTTATCGCCGGTGACAAAACCATGGAAATGCACAGCGGCGACAGTATCATCGTCGAGGAAGATGTCGAACATCAGGCGACGGCGCTGGAGGATTCAGAAGTGCTGGATGTTTTTGTCCCCTATCGCAGCGAATATGCGCAGTAAGAAAGCGGAGGGGTCGATCTGCTCGTCACGTCATGCGCGCGCATGAATCAGCGGGCAAGGCGGTAGAGTTCCGATCCAGCCAAAAGATACGCACCGACACCGTAGACATAGCTCGATGTCTCAGTGAAAGCTCCAGGCGCCGCTCCAACCGGCTGAATGCACCCCAGCCGTCCATCCTCGTACACATGAGAAAGCAGGCCCTTCCACGCCTTCTCGGCAACGGGTTTGTACTTTTTCCGATCGAGCAAACCGGAATTGATCCCGTAAGCGAATCCGTACGCAAAGAATGCGGAACCGGAATTTTCCGGCAGTTTATAGTCGGCCTGATCCAGCAAGCCGGCCTTCCACAATCCGTCCGTCCCTTGCAACGATGCGATCTTCTCTGCCATCTCCTTGAACTGCGCAACGTACTTCGGACGCGATGGGTAGTCCGCGGGCATCTCTGCCAGCACGCGCGCCAATCCGGCAAACACCCAACCGTTTCCACGAGCCCAGAACACCTTGCTTCCGTTTGCTTCGTGCGCTCCAAAGAACGATTTGTCGCGATAGAACAAGTGATCATTCGGACTGTAGAGCAGGCCGGAAGTAACCCACCATTCGTGATCCATAAAGTCCAGATACTTGCGATCGTCAGTCGCCTTCGACAACTTCGCCAGCACCGGCGGAGCCATAAACAGCGCGTCGCACCACCACCACAGAGGCTTTTCGGGATCGTCCTTCAACTGCATCACCGCATCCATCCGCTCCCGCGTCGGCGCAATCATCGCCGCATCGTGGTGGATGAAATAGAGTTCGAGATAGGTCTGGCCGATGGCGTGATCGTCCGCGTGCGCAAGCCGCGGGCCGGGTTGCCATTGGAATCCCTTGCTCATCTCCAGCATGGCGTCGCGGTATTTCTTGCCGTCTGCGGCCTCAGGCACGGCCATGAACCCAGCATAGAGCGCGGCAAACGTCCAATCCTGATCGAAGTTGCCGCGAGCCTTTTCCAACTGCCAGTCCGCAACTTTCCGGATCGCGTGGCTGACATCTTTCTTCGTCAGCTTTGCTGAAAGATCCGTCGCCAGCGGAAGCACGGTTGCCGCCGTATCGCCCGCCAGGGAGTTCCTCTGCGCAGTAGTTGTCTGTCCAAATGTCGTCGGGGCGGCAAGGAGAAATCCCAAAGCCAACGCGAAAAATCCTCGCAGCAGAAGAAGGACTCCGCGTGCCCGGCCACCCTCGTCCGCGGTGCGCATGATTTTCGCATCAGCACGGTCGCAGCGATGCTCTTCGTGCGCAAATAGTGGAGCTGCCATTGGTTCAGTGTAACGAATAGCATCAGTCATTCGGCCGAATCTAAATGAGGGCTCGGTGGAGTGTCAATCGCCCGCAACACAGCCGCAGGTGAGGGGCAAACACTTCACCTAAATGACTAGAGCCACCCGAAGGCGGCTCATTTAAATCAGCTGATTTCTTGGTGCCGAAGAAGGGACTCGAACCCCCACACCCTTGCGAGTACGTGGACCTGAACCACGCGCGTCTGCCAATTCCGCCACTTCGGCACGGTACACAGGTTCAGCGCTCTACGCCAAACCGGCAGCATCTTTGAGTCTCGCAAAAGCGGCCAGCCATGTCAAATTCGCAGGTTCCTTACCTTACCTCCGATTACCCCGGCGTCTTAACCCCCGCCTTGAGCATTTTAATCGACTTCCCAAGCCGCAATTGCCGTGTTTCCTCCCTCTTGGCGCCGGTAATCCAACGGCAATATTCCTTGCGGTTTGTGTAACTCAGCTTTTCAAAGTCGGACAGAACCCCGTGCTTCTCCATAAGCCGCTCGAACTCCTCCGGCACTTCAACGGTCCGTACACTCTCATCCTTCCACAGCACCACTTCTATGGTGTCGCCGGGGCCTTTGCCAATCTGCTCGCGGATCCTCTTCAGCACTCCCAGCATGTGGCTGGCCGGACCACACTTCACCAGTGATCCGGAATACGGAACACCGTCGAATGTTGCCTTGACCGGGACCCTGGCTCTTGAACCAAACTCCTGTTCGACATCGTAGGGAAAAATGACCCCAGCGCCTCCGCCGATGCCGGCCTGCATGGTCGCCTTGAAAGTGTATTTCTTCATCGCGCCCGACTCCATTGCGCAAATTCATCGCGCACGCATCAGAATCTCGTTCACTCTTTCACGAAATCGGAGCTGATTCAAGAGATCAATCGAGGTCGGAGAAAGCTCTCGCTTCAAAGCATCAGAAAGCCCACTCTGAGCGCAAGACGAAGCGCGGCAGAGTGGGCTTTTTGATCTTAGGAATTGGGTGCCCTTGCGGGCCGCGTTTACACCAGCTTCGCGTCCAGCACAATCTCGGTGTTGTTCGCGAACAGCTTCGAAATCGGGCAGCCAGCCTTGGCGTCCGCCGCAGCTTTGTCAAATGCTTCCTGCGTCGCGCCCGGCACGCTGGCCGTTGTCGTCAGCGCAATCTTCGTGATGGCGAAGCCGCCGTCCGTCTTGGCCAGCGTTACGGCCGCATGCGTCTCAATCTTGTCCGGCGTCAAGCCCGCGCCGCCCAATTGCGCGCCCAGCGCCATCGAGAAACAGCTCGCATGCGCTGCTGCAATCAGCTCCTCCGGCGTGGTGCCCGAGTCGGCGCCTTCAAAGCGTGTTGCAAATGAGTAGTTTGCGTTACTCAGTACGCCCGTTGCTGTCGAAATGGTGCCTTTGCCTTCCTTCAGTGAACCTGTCCAAACCGCACTTGCCTTGCTAGCCATTGTCCCTCCTTGGGGGAAATCCGGTTATTCCTGCGTGCGGCGCCGCAAGGGGAATTCAGGGCGCCGGCAGAGTGTTGATGGTATTGATGCCTCAGGCGCCTCCCGGGAAGTTGCGCGGAAGACTGCCCACCCTTCCATGCTAATCTGTCCGGCATGCTGCCGCACCGTCCTCTGGCTCTTGATTCCGGTTTTGCGACTGATTTTTCACATGCCGGTCCTGCGCAGGAGCAAGCCCAGCCTGTCGACCATCATTGCCAGGTCTGCCCTAACTGCTCGCACCGGCTTACCGGCCACCACTGTAAACTCGTCTGCACCCAGTGCGGCTACTATCTTAGCTGTGCGGATTATTACTAAGGGCTGCTACTTCGTTTCGCTAGCTTTGCGCGCCGCCTCAAACTCATCTCCAGCCTGCCACTCCACAGGTGTCAGCTGCCCGCTGGCCAGCCACCCCAGCACCAGGCCAAACCGCGCCATCTTGGCATTCCCCCGGAAGTCCCAGTCCGCCCGGTATTCGTCTGCCGGCTGGTGATAGTGGTGAGCCACGTAATCCTCAAACTGAGCGTGCCCCCAATCCGGTGCATGCCCCTCAAACAGTTCCCCTTGGTCCACTGAAAACGCCGGAATCCCCACCCGCGCGAGAGAGAAATGGTCGCTGCGATAATAATGACCCGCCGCCGGCGTAGGATCAGGCAGCAGCGCCAGGTCGAAGGCCTTCGCAACCGTCTGTACCGTCGGCCAAAAGTCGATGCGCTCCGCCCCACCCAAACTCACCGAGCGCGGAATCCCAATCGGCAGCAGCATGTCGTAATTCAGATCCAGCGAAATCTGCCCAGCCGGCACTGGCGGATGCATCCCGAGATACTGCGATCCCAGCAATCCTTGCTCCTCAGCCGTTACTGCGGCAAAATAGACCGCGTGTGGTGGCCGCGTCGGAGCCTGAGCAAACGCCCGCGCCATCTCCAGCAAAATGCCGCAGCCGGTTCCGTTGTCCGCGGCGCCGTTGTAGATGTTGTCGCCCTTCGCATCCGGATCGATACCCAGGTGGTCGTAGTGCGCGGTATACAGCACGGCTTGATTCGTCGCACCCGCACCCGCCACGCGCCCCACCACGTTTGAGCTCACGTAGCGTCGCACGCGGCTCTCGACATGTCCCTGCAGCTTTACCGGAAGCTCAACCGCGTGAAATGCACCCGGCTTCCCCGCCTGTTCAATCGCCTTGTCCAGATCGCCCAGCCCCGCCAGTGTCAACAACCGCTGCGCCACATCGTGCTGAATCCACGCCGCGGCCCGCAATGTGGCGTCCGGGTCGCCCTGCAGGTAGCTTTTTTCGATGGCCTGCGAGTTCCGCACCACTTCCCAACCGTAGCTCGCCAAATCCCTTCGGTGGATGATCAACACACCAACCGCTCCACGCCGCGCGGCCTCCTCGTACTTGTACGTCCAGCGGCCGTAGTAGGTCATCGCCTTGCCTTTGAAAAACTTCTCATCGTCCGATGGCGGTTCGTTCACAATCACCAGCGCAACCTTGCCCTTCAGATCGATATCCTTTCCGTCCGCGCCGGCAAAGTCGTTCCAGTTGTATTCAGGCGCATGAATGCCATACCCGACAAAAACGATTGGCGCGTTGAAGTCCGCCGTCGCTTGTCCAGTCTGATCCTTTGACACAATTTCCGATCCATAGGCAAGCTCAACCGGCTGTCCGCTACGCGGAACAAACGAAAACTTCGTCTTGTCCTCGACGGTGTGCACGGCCACCAACGGAACCTGCTGGAAATAACTTCCGTTGTCACCCGCCGGTTCCACGCCTGCCAGTGCGAATTGGGTTGCAATGTATTCGGCCGCCAACTCCGCACCGCGCGTCCCCGGCCCACGTCCCTCAAGCAAATCCAGCGACAGAAAACGCACGTGCGCCCGGATTTTCTCGGCATCAATTGAAGCCGCAGCCTCCCGCGCCGCCTGTGGCAATCCAGGAATCTCGGGAATGGAAGTGGCTGCGGGCTGTTGCCCATGGACAAAGGGTGAGAAAACAATCGCGGCGGTCAGCACTGAAAAGGCTCGATTTCGAGTCACGCATTCTCCCTTGAATCGTGGGGTTTTCGCTGCGAATTGAATCTCAGACTACTTCCTGCAACTGCCGTAAGGAAATCCTCTCGCTCTCAGCGGTTCGAAAAAGTCCGGCACGCGACAGCACTTTCCGCGCCAGTCCGGTCAGCGCCATCTCGGCCGCCTCATCCGGCGCAACCCAGCGCCGATCACCGCTCGCAACCGTCAACAACTCCACTTCTTCTTCACCGACCGCCCGAATCCGCACCGTGTAGTTAACCTGCATAATCGCGTGGCGAACCATCATGCGCAAGTCCCCTGCGGGCACGTTCACATCGCTCAGTGCGGGCAGTTCCCACAATCCGGGCATCACCGTTTGCTGCGCGGCACGCTGTTCCAGTAACACCTCTTCGCCGTCCAAAGCATCGCCCCGCCGCTCCCCCCTGCGAACCGCCAACGCATAGCCAACTTCGCGACGAGTCATCCGCTCCCGAGGCTCCGTCTTGTGCTCCCCGCGCGTCTTGCAATCCGCGTTCAGCGGGCACACCAGGCATTGCGGATTCCGAGGCAAACAGACCGTCGCCCCCAGCTCCATCATTGCCTGGTTAAAGTCCCCCGGCTGCGCTGGATCCACCAACTCCGCGGCCAAGTACTCAATTCTCCGCTTATCCGCCACCCGGCCGCCGCCATCCCAGCCCTCCAGCCTGCACAACACGCGTTCAACGTTACCGTCCACCACGGCCGCTGCCTCGCCGTGGGCAATGCTCGCAATTGCCGCGGAAGTATAGCTGCCAATCCCTGGCAGATTTCGCAGTCCCGCCGCGGTCACCGGCATCACTCCCTGTAATTCGTCTGCCACAAACTGCGCCGCCTTGTGCAGCATGCGCGCCCGCCGGTAATAGCCCAGCCCGCTCCACAACGCCAGCACCTCTTCTAACGGAGCCACCGCCAGCGAAGCAACCGTCGGGAACTTTGACAGGAATTCCCGATAGCGTTCTATAACCACGGCCACTCTGGTTTGCTGCAGCATAATCTCAGAAACCCAGATTGCGTAAGGATCCTGCGTCTGACGCCAGGGAAGGTCGCGCCGGTTCACGGCATACCAGGCCAGCAAATTCTGCCGCAATCGCGCAGTATTATTCATCTCCTTGGCCCGCTTCACCATGGGCAAAGCTTACGGCATTTGGCGTCGGCGGAGTAAGCTCCCTGCGCTCCATTCCCAATTGGGATCTTGTATTCAAGAAAGAAACTCAGTGAAAAATGAACAAGACAGATCAGTTTCCAGAATTCAGCCATGTTACTGTGAGGAAATTCTGAAGCGTAACATTGCGCTTTTGAGTTAATTCCGCATGAAAGTGGCGGGGCCGAGACCGCCAAAAGAGCTCCGGCTTGACCGGGCCCAACGGCGATTTGGAGGTTCCTTCTTGAAACTCACCGCGCTCTACTTCTCGCTTACGTTGCCGGCTCTATCTTTGGTTGCAACGGCCCAACCCTTCAGCCACTCCGTGGCCCCGATCGTTGCTGAATCCAGTTCCGACGGCGGTGCCGCGCAGGTAGCGCCTTCTGTCCGAAATGCCCCCGGGGAAGTCCGCCCGTTTTCGCGACTTGCCCTCGGCGCCGGCGTTTCTCCTCTGGGCATCAACTTTCAAGTGGCTACCAATATCAACAAGCACGTCAATATCCGGGGAACCGGTAACGTCTTCAAGTACTCCACCAACTTCACCACTGACGGCCTCACTGCCAACGCCAATCTAAACCTGGCTTCGGCCGGCGTGGCGCTGGATTACTACCCCACCCGGTTCGGTTGGCGCATTAGTCCCGGCGTGTTGCTCTACAACGGCAACCAGCTCTCGGCTTCCGATGCCGTGGCCGGCGGAACCAGCTTTACTCTGAACGACCAGACCTTCTACTCCGCCAATACCAATTCCGCCACCGGCGCCACTCCCGTTAACGGCAATGCGTTGCTCGGCCTCAACACCACCAAGCCGGCCTTCACAGTCACCACCGGCTGGGGCAACATGATCCCGCGCAAAGGCGGACATTTGTCGTTCCCGTTTGAACTTGGAGTCGCAGTCACCGGGCAGCCTTCGCTCAACGCGACCCTCGCGGGATGGGCATGCTACAACCAGGCGCAAACCGAGTGCACCAACATCTCCAGCACCACGGATCCCATCGCTATCGCCGTCCAAAGCGATCTGCAAGCTCAGATTGCCAAGTGGAAGTCCGATCTCTCCCCCTTGAAAACCTATCCCATCATTTCTTTCGGCGTAGCCTACGCCTTCCACATCCGGTAGGCATCAGTCGCCAATGCATTAAGGGCCGCTCACGGAACAGAGCGGCCCTCAGTCTTTATCAGGATAAATTCCTCGCGCGTCGGTCGAGATGGAGGAATGCTTCGTGCCCCATTCTTGCCGGTTTTTCCTGCGGCAAGGGTGGGAAGCAGTAAACCAGTGCGAGCCTCCCGCGAGCGTCTGCCGAGCCGCATGTGCTTACCCCAGCAACTCTCCAACAATGCCCGCCACCGACGCTAAAGCCGCGTCAATCTGCGCCTGGTCCTTGCCGCCGGCCTCGGCAATATCTGGCTTGCCGCCGCCTGCGCCGCCCACCAGCTTCGCTACCGCTCCAACCAATTTGCCAGCCTGAATTCGCTTGGTCAGCCCTGGCGTAACCCCGGCAATCAGCGCGACCTTGCTATCCGGCTGCGCCGACGCCAGCACCACCACGCCCTCGCCAAGCTTCTGCTTCAGGTTGTCAACCAGCGTCCGCAACTGCCCCCGTTCCAGCGAGTCCGCCCGCAGCGTAACCAGCTTCACGCCCTTTACATCCATTGCCCGCCCCAACGCCTCATCAAGCGCCCCGGCAGCCGACTTCATCCGGGACTCTTCCAACTCCCGTCGCAGCCGCTTCAGCTCTTCTTCCTGCGCGGCGAACTTGGCGCGCAGGCCCTCAGTCAAGTTCTCGGTCGACGGCACATACTGGCCAGCGAGCTTGGCAACTTCAAAGTCCTGACGGAAAGTGTCGAGCGACCCAAACCCGCTGATCGCCTCCAGCCGACGCACGCCCGACGAAACCGACCCCTCACTCACAATCTTGATCAGGCCGATTTCGCCCGTGGCCCCCGTATGCGTACCCCCGCACAGCTCCGTCGAGAACCCATCGGACAGCTTCACCACGCGCACCTTGTCCCCGTACTTCTCGCCGAACAAAGCCATGGCATGGTACTCGTTCACGGCCACATCGATCGGCACGTCTTCCAGCGTCTCCACGCGTGCGTTGCCAAGCACCTCGCGGTTCACAATCTGCTCAATCTCCGTCAGCTCTTCATCCGCTACCTGCGCAAAGTGAGAGAAATCAAACCGCAAGCGAGTTGGATCCACCGCCGACCCAGCCTGTTTCACATGCGTCCCCAGCACCTGCCTCAGCGCCGCATGCAGCAGGTGCGTTCCCGTATGATTACGCCGAATTGCATCCCGCCGCAGACCATCCACCACGGTCTGCACACGATCCCCCACCGCCAGCCCCTGCTTCAGCAACGCCTTATGCGCGCGCACGCCCTGCACCGGCAGCACGCACCCGGTAATCTCCGCCACCGTAGCATTCCCATCCGGAGTCAGAAACACACCCGTATCGCCCACCTGCCCACCGGAGTCGCCATAAAAGCTGGTCTGATCCAACACAACATCCACAGCGTCACCCGCATTCGCCGCCGGCACGCCCACCCCGTCCTTCACAATCGCCAGTACTTCGCCGGTAGTATTCAGTTGCTTGTAGCCCAAGAATGAAGTCTTCGGCAGTTCGCGAAACGCCGGGCTTGCCGACTTCTGGCTTCCGCCCTTCCACGAAGCTCGCGCTCGAGCCTGCTCAGCCTCCTTGGCCTGCTCAAACCCCGAGTCGTCAAAAGCCACGCCTGCATCCCGAGCAGCATCCACCATGAAGTCCAGCGGCAGACCGAACGTTTCGTACAGATGGAATGCCTTCTCGCCCGTGAAGCCAGCCTTCAGCTCCTCGTCAAGTCGCGTCAGACCAATCTTCAGCACCCGATCAAACTGCTTTTCCTCCGCCTCAATCACCCTAGCCACGCGCCCGGCCGAATCTGCAAGCTCCGGATATGCCCCCTGCATCAAATTGCGTACGGCATACACCATTTCAAAAAGAAAAGGCTGTTCCTGTCCCAGCAGCCGTCCATGCCGAATCCCGCGCCGCAAAATTTTCCGCAGCACATACCCGCGGCCTTCATTCGAGGGCAGCACACCGTCATTGATGAGAAAGGTGGCGGCACGTGCGTGATCGGCGATGATGCGCAAACTGGCGTTCTCGACCCCATCCTTCACGTCGGTTAGCTCAGCCGCCTTCTCAATCAGCGGCGTAAACAAATCCGTCTCAAAATTAGAAATCTTCCCCTGCAGTACCGCCGCCACGCGCTCCAGCCCCATCCCCGTATCAATCGAGGGCTTTGGCAGCGGCGTCAGCTTGTAGCTGGTCTTCTTCGTCTCCGCGTCCACCACGGCGGCCCGGTCAAACTGCATGAAGACCAAATTCCAAATCTCCACATACCGCGCATCGTCCTGCCCAAACGGCAAGTCTTTCCCGTGCTCTGAAGCCGCGAGCCCCATGTCGAAGAAAATCTCCGAACACGGCCCGCACGGCCCCGTCTCGCCCATCTGCCAGAAGTTGTCCTTCAGCCCGTACTCGAAGATTCGCTCCTTCGGCACGCCCACTTCCATCCAGTAGCCCTCGGCCTCGTCGTCCCGGGGCACGCCATTCGCCGGGTCGCCCTCGAAAATCGTCACGTACAGCTTGTCCTTGTCGATCCCGAACCACTCCGGGCTCGTCACCAGCTCCCACGCAAAGTTGATGGCATCGCGCTTGAAGTAGTCGCCAAAACTGAAGTTCCCCAGCATCTCGAAGAACGTGTGGTGCCGTCGCGTAAATCCGACGTTCTCCAGATCGTTATGCTTCCCACCGGCTCGCACGCACTTTTGCGAAGTCGTCGCGCGCGCGTAGTCCCGCTTCTCCGCGCCAAGGAAGAGGTCCTTGAACTGGTTCATCCCCGCATTGGTAAACAGCAGGGTCGGGTCATTGGCAGGCACCAGTGAGGAGGAGTGCACACGGCGATGCCCCTTCGTCTCAAAAAAGCGCAGAAACAGTTCGCGTATCTCGTTCCCAGAGCGATATTCCATGGCCCATCCAGTGTAATTCGACTAACCCCAGCTACGAGGACCTGTGTATGTTAGCCACAGTTGGCGCTCGGCCGGTGCCGCATTGCGTCACTCCAATAAGATTTAACAATTCGCCTTGTAACAATCCAGACCTTTTTGTCCTCTAATGGGTTGAACACCCAGGAGGTTCCATTGGATAAGTTTGCGATTTTGGCGTTGCTGCAGGCCAAGCCGGGCAAAGAAGAAGAGGTTGAAGCGTTCCTCAAGTCGGCTCTGCCGCTGGCGGTGAGCGAGGCGGAGACGACAACGTGGTACGCGGTCAAACTGGGGCCGTCCAGGTTTGGCATCTTCGACACATTTCAAACTGAAGCGGGCAGGACGGCCCACGTGACCGGCCCGATTGCCAAAGCCCTGTTCGCCCGTGCCGAAGAACTCTTCGATCCCGCGCCGCAGGTGGAGATGCTGGAGATTCTTGCGTCAAAGGCGCCAGAATAATGAGCGCCTGAGGGCTGGTTGTGGACCTTGCTAATCTTCCTGGCGGTTCTCTTCTAAATTCTCCAGCACCGCCAGCGCCTCCTCCGGTACGTCCCACTGCCGCAGAATCTTATAAATCACGCCCGTCGAAAACCCCGCCGTCACCAGCCGCCGCATCACCCGAGCCGTCTCCTTGGGATTCTCCGGCTTGTGGATTCGCTTCTTCTCCAGGTATTCCCGCGCCAGCGCCTCCTCATTGGTCTGCCCGTAACGCGCTTCCAGCGTATCGGCAATCAGCTCCTTGGCCACGCCCTTCTGCTGCAGATCCTGCCGCACGCGCCGAACGCCAAATTTTTCGTTCTGCTGCCGCAGCCGAGCAAACGTCTCGGCAAACGCCGCATCGTCCAGATAGCCATGCTCTTTCAGTCGACCCAAAGCAGCCGAAATGTGAGCCTCACCAGCCTCGCCATGCTCCACGCGCGCCTTCATCAAACGATGCAATTCGGACACGGTTCGCATCCGTCGCCCCAGCGCCTTCACGCCATACTCATACAGCCCCGCCTCATTCAGGAACTCGCGCGGCTTCCCGGATTTGCGTTGGAAGGGCAAGGTCCGACTCCAGCCTCTTGCTTTTATTGCTGAGACCAATTTTCTTTAACTGACAACTGACAACCGATCACTGACAACTGACCACTACCTCTTCGCCCACTGATCAACCCAATCATTCACCGTCTTGTACCAAAGCTGCGAGTTCTGCGGCTTCATCACCCAATGCCCCTCATCCGGGAAATAAAGCATCTTGCTCGGCACCTTCAGCAACTGCAGCGTGTCGAAAAGCTGAAATCCCTCGCTCACATCCAGCCGATAATCGAGTTGGCTATGAATCACCAGCGTAGGCGTCTTGAAGTTTTTCGCATACAGGCTGGGCGACCATTTCCTGAACGGATTTTCGGCGTCTGGCCTGCCATAGTAGTCCCACGGATGCCCCTTGAACTCCCATACGTTGAACCAATCCTCTTCCGTCGATCCAAATGCCGACTCGGCGTTAAACATCCCGTCATGGCTCACAATGCACTTGAACCGGTCCGAATGGCCCAAGATCCAGTTCGCCATGTACCCGCCGTAGCTAGCCCCCAGCGCGCACTCACGATCCTTATTGACGAACGGGTAGTGCTGCTCCGCGTAGTCCAGGCCCAGCATCAGGTCGCTGAACGGCTTGCCACCCCAGTCCCCATTCACGCCATCCACCACCGCCTGCCCATACCCAGTAGACCCGCGCGGATTGATCATGATGACCACGTAGCTATTCGCCGCAAGCAGCTCCGCGTTCCACCGATACGACCAGGAGTCGCCCCAAGCTCCCTGCGGGCCGCCATGAATTAGAAACTTCACCGGATACTTCTTCGCAGCATCAAACCCCGGCGGCCGAATGATGAACCCCTGCAATTTGGTCTTGTCCTCCGCTGCGAACCAGAACGAGTCCAACTTCGAAAGGTCAAGTTGCGCGAGCAGGGCATCGTTCAGGTGCGTAACGGGATAAGCTGCCATCGGAGGATGGGCGACGCCGCTTCGCACCGCGTTTGGAGCCGCCTTAACTTCGACAAGCTCGACGACCTCTTGAGGATCGCGAACCGACATACGCGTGGCGATCACCCCCGCGGAATTGCTGAGCGCATGAAGACCTGAATACTCCCCACCATCGATGGTCGTAATCTGAGTGACCCCATTGCCCACCCGGCTTGCGTAGACTGGAGAACTTCCTTGCTGACCTGAAGTAAAGTAAACGAAATTGGAATCTGAGCTCCAGGCAAATTCGTTCACCCACCCCCTGAAGGCAACTGCGGATTCTTTGTGCGCATGCCGCGAATACAACATAAGCTGAAACTCGTCGCTCTCATAACCGGCCCGCGCCTGCGATCTCCAGGCCAGCCACTTCCCGTCCGGTGCATAAGCTGGATCGAAATTCCCTCCCGCCGAAGTTGATACCTTCACCGGCTGGGCCCCCGGATTCGTCAGATCAAGCGTATAAATCTGTGCGCTGGTCGAGGTCGCCGGCTCCGCATCCGGATTCTCAGTAAACGCCAGCTCTTTCGAGTCCGGAGAGATGGCAAAACCGCCTTCACCCCCGATGGAGAAAGGTGGCACATCGTGCGGATCGTTCGGAGTCAGGTCTCTCACCCAGTAAGGTGAGTCCTGTGGCACATCCAGAGTCGCCAGGAACAGGTGGCTGCGCTTCTCCCCGGTGAAGTGGTTCCAGTGCCGATAAAGCAGGTGAGTAAACACCTGTGCCTTCACCCTGCTGTTAGCTAGCGCTTCGTCGCGATTGATATTGCAGTTGTCGCCCGAAGCGAAATCGTCGAATCGTATCGCCGGACATTCCGGATAAACCGCGGAAGTAAATACCACCGACTTCCCATCCGGCGTCCACCGCGCGTTATCGGCCTCCGAGGCAATGAAGGTGATTCGCTTCACATTCGAAGTGTCTCCGTTTGCCGCGTCAAAATCAGCCATAAAGACCTGCCGCTTCCCGCCATCCCGCGAGCTCAGAAACAGTATCCGCTTCCCGTCTGCCGAAAACTGCACGCCCGAGTCTCCGGGTTGCGTAACTGCAATCTTGAACGGGGCGTTATCCGAAGAAGTCTGGCTGGCCCCGGAAGGTGGAGCAATCGCCTGTAGCCAAAGCTCTGCGGTCTTAGTGTTCGCAGCCAGATCCACGGTGGTGACGCCGTAAGCCAGCCACTTCCCATCAGGGGCAACGGCCGTCTCCCCCAGCCGCTTCATCTTCATCATGTCCTCAAAGGTCATGGGTCGCTTGCCTTCACCCACGCGACTAAGACCCGTCGCCCCCCCGGCAACAGGCGCCGACCCCGGGGCGGCAGCAGTTTGGGCACCGCAAAACGGCGCAGCAAGAACGAAGGCAAGAAGCAAAGTGAAAGTAGATCGGTGCATAGTTTTTCCTGTACCGCGCGGAAATTGAGCCCACCCGCGCGAAGAGAAAGTGTACACCGGACACATTCCGAACTGCTCGTGCCAATCTGACTAAAGCCGGAATGAATCGCCGCTGGACCAGCATAGGAAACCGCGAAGTCTGCCCTTCAAGAACCGCCAGCTGCTTCTAACTCCGCCATCTCTTCCACGCTGAGATGAAGCCCGGCCGCCGCCACATTCTCCTCCAGATGCGCCACCTTTGACGTCCCCGGAATCGGCAGCATTACCGGTGACTTGTGCAATAACCATGCCAGCGAAAGCTGAGCCACCGAGGCTGAATGCCGTGCTGCACTTTGCGTCAGCGTCCCCGCCAGCAAATGATCTGATTTGAGCTGCTTACCGCCAGCCATTGGGTACCATGGCAGGAACGCGATGCCCTTCGCCTCGCAGTATTTAAGCGTCTCCTCATGCCGCCGATCGCCAAGACTGTATCGATTCTGGACAGTTGTCACGGAGACGATTTTGCCCGCCTCTTCAATCTCGGCAGGCGCAACCTCGCTGAGCCCGATGTGCCGGACCTTTCCTTGTTCCTGCATGCGTTTGAGCGCCCCGAGCGATTCTTCGAGCGGCGTACGCGGATCGATGCGGTGAAGCTGGTAAAGCGCAATGCAGTCAAGCTTGAGCCGTCGCAAACTCATTTCTACACATTGAATGAGATACCCCGCGCGACCCACGTATTCAGTCTTCGCCGGCCCTTGCCGCGTGATGCCTCCCTTGGTAGCGATGACCAGGCCGGCAGGATAGGGATGCAGAGCTTCAGCGATCAGGCGTTCCGCAATTTCGGGGCCGTAGGCATCGGCAGTATCAATGAGGTTCACGCCGAGTTCGACCGCGCGGCGAAGGACGCGATAGCACTCACCCGGATCGGCAGGCTCACCCCAGGCGCCATCGCCCACCAGGCGCATCGTGCCGTAGCCTAAGCGGTGGACAGGAAGATCGCCGGCGATTTTGAAAACGCCGCTGAGAGCGGCAGGAGGTTCATGCGAGTCGGTCATGGAATTGATGCTAAGCCATAGAATGCCGGGTTACTCATAAACTGAGGGCCAACCGGACGCCACTTCGCAATGAGGAGCGGGAACCACCCTCTGGCAGGATGCGTATGTTTTACTCGTGAGTGAGCAAGGAGAAACCAATGAGCAGCGCGCCGTACCCTAATCCGCAAGCCATTTTTTACCAGCAGTATGAGTCGGTGCGACGCGACGAGGTTGTCGGCATTCTGCTGGCGCTGTTTCTCGGGACATTCGGTGTGCACCACTTTTATCTGCGGCGAACGGGGTTGGGAATTCTCTACTGCTTTTTCTGCTGGACGGGGATCACGTCGATTCTGGGATTAATCGAATGCTTCTTCATGCCCGGAAGGGTGCGGGAGTTCAACGCCATTCAGGCAGCGGGGATTGCTGCAGCGCTGGGCATCACCATGCCGGGTTGGAGTGGCCAGCCTTTCAGCGTGACTGTAAACGTGCCGCCGGCTCCGGCAGCAACGCAGCCGGGAACGCTTCAGGCGTGCCCAAATTGCCAGCAGACGAATCCACCGGGAGCGCGGTTTTGCGGCGCGTGCGGAGGAGCGCTGTAGGATCGTTGAGAAGTGTGTGGGTCTGACAATTTAAGAAGCTTTAGTTACTCAAACCCCATGTTCGGGAAAATCCGGACATGGGGTAATTGCTTTGGCCTTCATTCCTACATGTTCGCGTGGCCGCTGCGCATGGACTCATTGAACTGCGGTTTGGTGAAGTTCAGGGCGGATTCCAACGCGGCCAGATATTCCGGTGCGCGCTCCATCAGTTTCGGTGTGGCAGATGCAAATTCGCCGTCCAGCACCAACAGACCTTCGCCCGCTTCATCACCGGCCATGCGGAGGAGATCCGCCTCGCCGGTGTTGAGATACTGCGCATCGCGCGGATCGGCGATCCAGACCGGCTTGCCTTCGCCGAGTACGCCGGAGAGCCAGTAAATCTTGCGGAGCAGGTACTCCAGGCGCGCCGCGTCGTTGGTCTCCGTAAAGAGGAACTTCTTCTGCCAACGGCTGTAGTAGCGGGTTGTCACCGGCACGGGCTGGCGATTTCCGGATTTGAGGAATTCGAGCTGGCCCAGATCGATCGTCTTGCGAATCGCGTTATAGACGAAGGTCTCCGCGTAGGGCTGTTCCATCGATGGAACAATCTCAGCGAACGTGAGGGTAACCGCGGCAGCGATTTTGGCATGCAGGCTGTGCGCACCGCCATCAGCGAGCTCAATCTCCCCGTGGACAATGTAGGTGTCCGCTCCAGAGACCGATGTGTGGAAGGGCCACTGGAACTTTCCGAAAGCGACAGGCAATCCGCCGAGGGTCACATAGCACTCGGGTCGAGGATTGCGGAGGCGTTTGGCTTCAGCGGCCAGATGCGCCGTCATGGTCGGCAGCAGACTCGGCTTGTCGAATTCAAACCCCTGGCTCAGCTCGAGCCTCAGCGAACGGCCGGAGAGTTCGCCATCCGGCAGACCAAGCTGGAACACGGTCGTTGGTTGACCGTGGAAGTCGCGGCCTTCTGTGACCGACTGAAGAACAAGACCGGCCTGAGCGGAAGCGGTTTGAAGCGTAGTAGCGAGGTTGGATTTCGAATCGACCGTCATTGAGTTGGAATCCTGGATCAGAGATGTGTGCACCTCTGTTTGAGACCGGTGCATAGTCATTCTAAGTCCCGGGCCGGTCCGCCGTCGCATTTACAATGGGAAATGTGCAGAACGAAGGAACATCGCCGATTATTCTCGCGGAAAACCTGACCAAGGTCTACATGGCTGGTCGCATTGAAGTGACTGCTGTAAGTGGGGTTTCGCTGGCAGTACACCCCGGGGAGTTTGTGGCTATAGTAGGCCCTTCAGGTTCGGGCAAGTCCACGCTGTTTTATCTGTTGGGCGGGCTAACGCGAGCTACGGGCGGACGCGTGGTGATTGACGGCGTGGATTTTGCGACGCTGAACGACGCCGAACGAACCAAGCTGCGCAAGAATCGGATTGGCTTCGTATTCCAGAAATTCAACCTGCTGCCAACGCTTTCGGCGATGGGAAATATTGAGATCGCGTGGGCGGTGAGCGGTCGTAAAGGCCCCTTGGATCTGAAATATCTTGACCACCTTTCCGATCTGCTATCAATTCGGGGGAGGCTAAAGCATAGACCCTCGGAACTGAGCGGCGGCGAACAGCAGCGCGTGGCGATTGCGCGAGCGCTGATTACGCGGCCGGCGATTGTGTTGGCCGACGAGCCCACCGGCAATCTAGATACGAAAAATTCCGATGCGGTGCTTGAGATGCTGGTGCGTTCGAATCGAGAACTGGGCCAGACCACGCTGATGATTACGCACAATCCGGAAGCAGCAGCGATTGCGAGCCGAATCCTGTATATGCGGGACGGGAAGATCGTGAGAGAAGAAAAGGGCTCGCAATCCGAGGGAACGCAAGCGGGAAACGATTCGGCAGCACAGGTTTCGACACGGGCCAAAGTTTGACCTTGTTTTGGCCGCGCGGGTATACTCAAACCTGCGATTGCGGGAGTAGCTCAGTGGTAGAGCATCGCCTTGCCAAGGCGAGGGTCGCGAGTTCAAATCTCGTCTCCCGCTCCAATCCGCCCTCCGGCGCCTGCCGGGTTGGCTACGGTGGTTTGGAGCGATAAGCAAACAAGAGGCAGCCCTGCCAAGGCGCGGTACCCAAGTGGTAAGGGAGAGGTCTGCAAAACCTTTATGCGTCGGTTCGATCCCGACCCGCGCCTCCAATTTTTCAACAACTTAGAGACTCATTGAAAAAGGATTCCCTGCTCTCTGTGGGGACTTTTGCGCCTGGGATTAAACCCTTTCGAACTCCTCCATTTTCATTGCACCTGCTCGTCGGCCGGCGTCCGCAAAAGCGGGAATCAAGCGAATTTGGAGGCGCGAAAGGTTCAATCGGAGGGGTGCGCAACCTGGCGAAAAGGCTGCTCAATTGGTTACAAAAGCATCGAAAGGGTCGCTCGCGCGGTTGGGATTCGCGGAGACACGTACCGTGCGGGCAGCCTTTTTGAGATGGTTCGGTTGCCGAGAGTTTAATTCAATGAGGTCAAGGGTTGCGGAGATTTAGCCGATTTATTAGGAAACGCGCTGATATCGCACGGCTTAGAGGCATAACCAATTGATAATGGACGATTTATCTTGATTTAGTTTGCAGTGCAGTTGCACGCGGAATGGGAGTTCCAAACGGCCGACCCGAGCGGACCGCGCTCCCACTCATCCCGCGATAGGGGCTCCACCCCAGCGACGAAGACCTGTCGCTGGGGACCCCGGGCTGCGGGATGAATGGGGCACTGTGTCTCATGTTTTGGACACTCGGTTTGGGCTACTGTTCGGTGTAGACGTAGTCGTTGTAGAGCCAATTGCCGTCGATCTTTGAGTACATCCTTGCGTAGATCGTGGCGCCGTTTGCGGGCAGAGAAGGAGCGCTGGTGGAAAGAGCCGTTCCCTTATACACGTACAGATCGGTTCCGCCGGGCGCAACCGCGCTCAGGTTGAGTTGGTATTCGGAAGCCGATGTTCCGGCGCTCCACTGGAAGAGCACATTGCTGGTGCCGAGGATGGTGCTTATTCCCGGCGTGGGAGATGTGAGCGCGGCCGGAGTGGGTGCGCCGCTCTCGGTATAAACGTAGGCGTTCGACAGCCAGACTCCGTCGATCTTTGAGTAGAGCGTGGCGTAAACGGTCACGCCATGTGCGGGCAGGGCGGGTACGGTGGCGGAAAGCGCCGTGCCTTTGTACGAGAACAGGTCGCTTGCACCGGGCGTAGTGGCGCTTAGGTTGAGCTGGTAGTCGGAGGCCGACGTTCCTGCGGCCCACTGGAAGAGCACACTGGTGGTGCCGAGAATGGTGCTCAGGCCCGGGGTGGGAGATGTGAGCGCGGCCGGGGTGGGCGAACCACTTTCTGTATAGACATAGCTGTTCGACTGCCACGTTCCATTGACTTTTGAGTAGAGCGTTGCATAGACGGTGACACCGTGTGCGGGCAAGCTGGGCACAACCGCGGAAGTGGCCGTGCCTTTGTAGAGGAACAGGTCGCTTGCACCCGGTGTAATGGCGCTGAGATTGAGTTGGTAGTTGCTCACCGCACCTCCGGCCGTCCACTGGAAGGCCACATTACTGGTGCCGAGGATGGTGCTAAGTCCGGGGGTTGGAGATGTCAGCACCGCTGGAGTGGGGGTGCCGCTTTCGGTATAGAGGTAGGCGTTCGACTGCCAGACCCCGTTGATTTTTGAATAGAGCGTCGCGTAAACAGTCACGTCGTTTGCGGGCAGGGCGGCTGCGATCGCGGATGTGGCGGTGCCCTTGTATAAGAACACGTTGCTTGCGCCTGCGGTGGTGCCGAGGTTGAGTTGATACTCGGTGACGCCTGTCCCTGTGGTCCACTGGAAGGTCACATTGGTGGTACCCAGAACGGTGCTGATTCCCGGCGTGGGCGAGATGAGCGTGGCCGGATTCTGGACGACCGTGAGCGTAAAGTTTTGCGTAGCGTTGACGGTGCCGTTGCTTGCAGTAATGGTGATTGGATACGAAGGGCTGGCGCTGACCGCCGGCGTGCCGCCGATGGTTGCCGTGCCGTTGCCATTATCAACGAAACTGACTCCCGAAGGCAGAGCTCCGGTTTCATTGAGGGCCGGCGTGGGAGTGCCGGTGGTGGTAACGGTGAACGAACCCGCGGTGCCGGCAGTGAAAGTGGCGCCTGCAGCGCTGGTGATGGCCAGAGCCGGGTTCACAGTCTGCGTAAAGGTGCCGATGCTGCCGGCAAAACCGGTGTTTGCGGGATAATAGGTTGCAGCGATCGTGGTTGAGCCGACTGGCAGTGAAGTTGTGGTGCAGCTCGCTGTACCGGCTGAAATTTCCACCGATTCATAGCAGCCGTCACCTATATGGAAAGGTGCAAACTCCACTGTGCCTGTCACCGTGTTTCCAAACGAAGGTGTCACGGTGGCCGTAAAGGTGACTGACCCGCCCGATACGGACGGGCTGAGGCTTGAAGTGATTACTGTGGTTGTGGGTATACCATTCCAGTTCTTGATCAGGTTATAGACATTCACCGATCCGAGGCCGGTGGCGAAGTCCCATCCTGAGTTGGTGCCATACGCAATCGACAACGCAGAGGTGGAGGTGGAAAGGGCGCCCTGCACCGCTGTGCTCGTTGTTCCGGTATAGCCGTAGCAGTTTTCAGAACTGGTGGCCGTGCCTCTGCAGTTGACGTCGATGTCGCCGAGGGTTACGTCATTGAAGATGCAACCGCTGGCCTCGCCGGTTCCAAGCGAGGAGTTGCAGGCGGCATTGCCCGTGGTCCCATATTCGGCGTTAGCCAGCGCGTAGAGCTGGTAGTCGGGGTTTCCGAGAGGAAAGCCCCCAGTAGACTGATTGATCAAGGCCTGGATTCCGGCCATGATCGGCGACGAAAAAGAAGTACCTCCCGCTGCCGAATCGAGAGTGTCTGCGACGTTGGTGTAGTCGCAGGGGACGCCGCCCTGAGCGGCATCGGTCAAACAATACACCAGGAAGTGGTTGAACGCGCCATTCGCGGCGAACAGCGAAACATCGGGAATGTCTCGGGTATTGTCGCTGGGATTACCCAGCACCGATTGCCAGGATGGTTTGTTACCCGACGGATAGAGTGTACCGACGCCTTCATAAAGGCTGGGACCGCCGCTTCCTGAACCGGTAGTGCGGTAGTCGGCTTTGCCGATGGTGCTGTTGCAGAAGCCACTCGAGCCGTAGCTCTGTGTGTATGAACCTTGTGCAAGAAGCGGCAGTGAGTAAATGAGTTGGCTGGCGCAGGAGTCGTTCCAGGGGATCTCTGGGATGTAGGACAGGGCCGATCCAAGGCCGCTGGTATTGGAACTGTCGCCGCCCCAGTAGGTGCTGAGTGCGGGGCCCGATTCCGCAGCATTTAAATAGACGTCTCCAAAATCAGTTCCGCCGACGGAGACGTTATAGGGCGTGGAGGTAAACCCGCTGACAGCGATGCCGTGGGTTGCAACGGTTTTATCCGCGTCGCAGGAGGCCGCGCCTTCGTCGCCGGAAGACACAAACACTGAGACGCCCAGGGCCGCTGCCTGCTGATAGGTTGTAACGTACGACGCATTTGCAGCATTTCCGTTCTCAGACTCGCATTCGCCGTAGCTGATGCTCACAATCTGAGGAGGATTGGCGCCGTTAATCAGGTTTTGAAGAGCGACGAGGCCGCCGAATACTGTATTGGTATCCGCGCAGGATGCGAGGACAACGTTGGCGTCCGGCGCGGAGGCGCCAGCCCACTCCGCATCGAGCGCGGCTTCGCCTTCATCCCCATTTGCGCCGGGGTTATTGCAGGTTGCACTTCCGGTCGGATTTACCTGGGAGAATGTTCCGCTGTAGCCGGAGAGGCCGAAGGCGCTGCGGAAAGTGGCCACGTCGCTGGCGTTCAGAATGTTGGTGTCTTCAATGACGACGATCGTCTGGCCGGCACCCGTGTATCCGGCGGCAAATGCAGGATTCAGGTTATAGATGGTGGCCAGATCCTGTGGTCCAACGGCGTAAAGCGTTGTGTCTGATCCGCAGTTGGCTGCAGGGCAGTCAAAGGTGAATTGCGGCCGCTTTTTGACCATGGAGTGGGGCATGAAGTTGTGGAGCGCGTGCACGCCCTTGACTACACCGGTGAGCGCGGCGGGAATCTGCGGATCGCTCATGTTGGCGATGTGGGCCACGCCATCCACTTCAACATTGTGGATCTCGGTATGGAAGGCCTGCTTGACCTGGCCGGCGGTTCCGGAGAACTCAATGACCATGCCGCTGATTGGAACTCCGTCGACGCGGAAGCCGTGGTTCTGCAGCCAGTTCGACACGGTCTCAATGTCCTGCCTGGATACGCCGAACCGGTCGCCGAATTCCTGCGCAGTGAGCCAGTGATGGTATTGCGCCGAGCCCTTGCGTTGCTGCTCGTCCATCAGGTTCACCAGTTCCTGTTCAAGCTCCGCCGGACGCTGCAATTGCAACTGCATGTGGTCCATGGGGAGGTTGTCAGAGACTGCGCCGCGATCGTTTTCAGCCCTCGCTGCGGGGTGGGTGTTTCCTGAGAGCGTAACCAGCTTTCCCTAGTTAATGGACTCCACGACAAGTGCGCGCGTGTTGCGTCCACCGCTGTATGGCTGCGCAGCTTGCAGGGCGTTTGCACTGGTGAAGAAGCCGGCAACGGCAATCAGCAGGCAGGCAAACGTCTGTTTTGAACGGAGAAAGGCAGAGCTGGCGCTGCGGCCAATAATCGACTGAAACATGGTTCGGTAATCTCCTGAATGCGCGTGTATGCGTTAAATAATTCGGGACCATTCCACAGCTTCATGGGAATGATTTCCGCAGTGGTCATGCCTGGGGGGGAAGAGCTACCTGACCGTGTTGGATAAGACTCTCGTATAGCAGGCGCGCTGTCAAGATGTTCTTTAGCTCATTTGGCAGCTCCGTTGGTAACCCGCCTTGATGGATTTTTTGTGTCATAAAAATTGCATTTATAGGCCTTTCCTGTCGCGAAATTCTTTGACAACTTCGGCGGGATCGCGGTGCTGGCCGTCGATGGCTTCGTTCATTGCACGCATGTCGTCCGCAGTGATTTTGCCGGCGAGAGCGTTGATGGCGAGCTGAATCTGCGGCCAGCGCTGGAGGGCTTCTGCGCGGACAAGGGGGACGGCCTGATAGGGAGGGAAGTAATGCTTGTCGTCCTCAAGGGCGGTGAGGCCGAATGCCTGGATGGGACCGTCGGTGGAGTTGGCGGCGATGATGTCGACCTGATGGGCGTTGAGCGCGCGATAGAGCAGGCCAAGGTCCATGGTGCGAGGTGGGGCGGCGAAGCGGAGGCCATATGCGGAGCTTAGGCCGGGCAGACCATCGGGACGCTGTTCAAACTCATAGCCTACGCCGAGACGCCATTGGGGCGCGTAGTGTGCGGCCTGGCTGAGGGTGGAGAGATGCAGGCTGC
>Ga0302277_1000560_pt1 | contig 28340 bp, 19 predicted proteins | sample III_Bog_N3_1_FD_198759 | JGI IMG/M metagenome (GOLD analysis project Ga0302277, IMG submission 198759) | Peat permafrost microbial communities from Stordalen Mire near Abisko, Sweden - III_Bog_N3_1 | ecosystem: Environmental > Terrestrial > Soil > Wetlands > Peat | place: Sweden: Abisko... | reverse complement strand
TAAACTCGCGGAGTTGACGCTGTATTATCCCGGCGCGGGATCGAGCTGTGACAGCCCCGCATCCTTCGATCCCATCACATGGGTGGAAACCAATGTGCCAGCCAACATGAGGAACGGACTGGACTATGTGTTTGTCAGCTACTATCACCAGGACTGCACCGCAGGCACGGATCCAAGCGCTTCGGCGTGGGGTACCTTCTTTACCCAAGTGCAAAACCTGTTTCCCAATGCCAAGATTGGATTCGGGGAGTGGGGCTACAGTACCAAGAAGCTGACCGGCTCAACGTTGACGACGTTGCTCAATCAAGGCTATAGCATGGATCCCTACCCTTTACCCTTTTCACAGAACTTTGTGAGCGGTGTTTTCTTTTGGGAATGGGCGGATACTGCCGTGCCCTACAATTCAAAACCTGGTTCCGTTTGGGAGGTCGTTAATACTGACATGCAGAGTCAACCCTAGCCTGTGGCAGGGGCCAGCGATGAAGTTGGCCCCTTGTTTTCTGATGTCAGACGCGTGAGGCCGCCTTCCCAGTTCCTACATCTGATTTCCGAACGGAGATGACGGATGCAGTATAGCGATCTCCGCGCAGTAACGAGACGCTATATTCGATGGCCACGTTTTGAGTATCATAAGTGGTCTCTCGAATGATGAGCAGCGCGCTTCCCACCGACGTCTCAAGTATCTGAGCTTCTTCTTCTCCGGCAATCACAGCGCCGATCACCTCTTCCGCCCATTGCAGGTTTCGTTTGTAACTGTTTTCGAAAATGGCATACAGCGATTGTTTCTCCAGATCGAGTTTGTCGATCCCTACGAAAATGCGCGCGGGAAGATAACTTGTGACCACGGCGACCGCTTCTTCATCGACCGAACGGAGTCGTCGGATTCGGAAGACGCGCTCTCCCGCGGTGAGCTTGAGAGCCTGCGCCACTTCCAAATCGGGATCCTCCAACCCCATGCTCAGCAGGCGAGCAGATGGATGCAGACCTCGCCTTCGCATCTCTTCACTAAAGCCGCGAAGTTGTTGAAAATTCCAAGGTACACGGCCAGTTCCGACAATCGGACGCTTGCCCTTGGCAATCACAAGTAACCCTTCCGACCGCAGTTTTTGGAATGCTTGCCGGACTGGCATCTTGCTGATGTTGAGCGCGCGCGCAATTTCACCTTCGGAACAAAAAGTCTGCCCCTGGCTCAACTTGTTCTTCTTAATCAGCTCGCGGACATGATCCACAATCTGGACGTAGTAGGGCACGAAGCTATGGCTGTCGATCGTCAGGCCAAGTTTTTCGACCGTGATCGAGCTGGCCGCCGCCGCAATCTGTGTCACCGGACACCTCCGATCGCATCCTGAGCAACGTAATATACAACGTATCTATCACGTTTGCACCAACGATTTAACGGAGCATGTTTTATTTCTAAGCGGTCTCCGTAAGTCTATTACAATAAGGATTTTAATCAGCTTATTGCAGTCCTCATTGCGATTTTTCGTATAAGTATTCCACGAATCATCTTGACATCATAGAAACATATGAAGTTCATATACGTGTTCAACAGGAGAGCGTTGCCATGAACACTGAAACTCGGGTCCCGAACTACCTCGCATCCTCACAGCACACTTCTCAAGTGAAGATCGCTCGTTTCCTCCTCGCGATTGCTTTCCTGCTATGCGCATCCCTGGCTGCGGAAGCTCAGGTCGAGTCCGGAAAGATTGTTGGAACGGTCCGCGACGCTTCGGGTGCGATCGCAGCGGCGGCCACCGTCACCGTTACGGAAACGCAAACCAACGCGCAGAAAAAAATTCCTACCAACAGCGCTGGCGAGTACGTGGCAACCGAGTTGAAGCCCGGAACCTACACGGTGAAGGCGGAGTGCGCCGGATTCAAAACTGCGATTGAATCGGCGTTCAAACTCGACATTAACCAAGTCGTACGCGTAGATTTTTCTTTGGTTGTCGGGTCCGTGTTGGAACAACTAACAGTCACCGCGGCGGAGCCGCAGGTGGAATCGGAAACTTCGTCGATCGGACAGGTAATCGATGAAAGCCGAGTTCATGAACTGCCACTGAACGGTCGAGATTTTATTCAGCTTGCCTATTTGAGCCCGGGAGTGAACATGGGCCCAGCCAGCACGGGTAGCACCGGCAATGTGCAGCAGGGGGATATCCCCGAGGACGAACGCGGGAACGGCTCCATTCAGGTAAATGGATTGTGGGCGACCAACAATAACTACCTCTTAAACGGCTTCGACAACAATGAACAGCAAATCGGTTTCGAGTTGATCGAACCGCCGATTGACGCGATTCAGGAATTCAAAGTTCAAACCAATAATTTCAGCGCTGATATCGGCAAAGGCGGCGCCGTCGTCAACGTGGTCACAAAATCGGGAACCAACCGTTTCCACGGCAGCGCGTTTGAGTTCTTGCGCAACTCCTTCATGGACGCCAAGAATTTTTTTGACGACCCTACGGCGCCGATTCCGCCCTTCAAGCGCAATGAGTTTGGCGGCTCATTCGGCGGGCCGATCGTTCACGACCGGACCTTCTTTTTCGCGGATTATCAGGGACGGCGCATTCGTACCTCCGAGACTTATCTTTCTCCCGTACCGAGCCCGTCCGAAGTTGACGGAAACTTCTCCGATCTGCTAACGGGGACTTCGCCTACCGTCATCATCGATCCCGTGACCGGAAATCAGTTCATGGGGAACGGGTCGCAACCGAACGTAATCTCGCCCTGCACGAGCCCTGGCGGCCTGAGTCCTATCGGACAAGCCTGTCTTGACCCAGCTGCGCTCAATACGGTCGCGCTCTTCCCGCAGCCGAACGTTTCGCCGAACGTCGGCAATTTTTTTCTTTACAATCCCGTGAACCGCAACAATCAGGACGCGTTTGACGTCCGCGTCGACCACCAAGTCACTCCCAAGAACAACTTTTTCGGCATCTTCAGCTATGGCAAAGTGCAAGATCATAATCCGGATCCGCTTCCGGGCATCGCCGGCGGTGGTTCGTTCACCGGCAACATCAGCAACAAGTCGCTGCTCGCGGGACTGAGCGACGTACATGCTTTTTCCGGCACTAAAATCAACGAAGTGAAGGCGGGCTACACACGTTACGTCGTGGATGCCGTTCCCTTTTTTCAGGGACAGCAACTGGCAACGCAACTGGGAATTCCAGGCGTGAATGATCCCAACAACCCGATCACAGGCGGTTTGCCAAACATCCAAATCAGCGGTCTGAATCCGCTGGGAAACGGCGACTATTTTCCGGAGACGTTGAAGGAAGACAACTATCAACTGCTCGATGCCTTCACTTACACTCGTGGCAGGCACTCCTTCAAAATGGGAGCAGACTTGCGTCGTCGCGAGCATGGTTTCTTTCAAGTTCAAAATCCTCATGGAGACTTTTTCTACACCGGCCAATTCACCGGCGGAAATGTTCCCCTGGCCGACTTTCTCATCGGCTACACGCAAAGTCTGTTCCGCGACACACAGACCGGACCCTTCGGTATGCGCTGGTGGGAGTTCGGCACGTATTTGATGGATGATTATCGCGCATCGAACAAACTTACTCTGAACCTCGGCGTGCGTTACGACGTGTATACGCCCATGGTTGAAGAGCATAATCGCCTGGCAAACTTCGATTTCAAGACTGGATATTTTGTAGCTCCTGGAGTTACTCCCGGTACCAGCCGCTCCGGCGATGTGGCGACGAACTGGAGGAACTTTTCTCCACGCATCGGCTTTGCCTATTCGTTGGGCAACGACAATAAGACCGCCATACGTGGAGGCTACGGAATTTTCTACGACGAGCAAGCTGATCAGAACGACACGGAACTTGCCTACAATGACCTGCCCGGGGTCTATGGCAGCCAGTCGATTACCGTTTCCACGGTTTCCACAACACCGGCGATGGTTCTGTCCCAGGGGCCGCCTCCGATCAGCTTTTCGACCATTACCAACCCCACTGGACGCGCTAGCGCCGCCTATTTCCACAATCCCACCACCTACATCGAGGAGTGGAATCTCAACGTCGAACATCAAATCGCAAAAAACATGGTCCTCCAAATAGGATATGAAGGCACACGCGGTGTCCATCTTACTTATTTGAGAAATCTCAATCAGGCGACGCAGCCGCTCGACTCAAACTTCTGTCCAGTACCTTATAACCCCAATACCTGTCTAAGCGGTCTGCCTACAAATTTCGGCCGACCGTACTTCGCGACCGTCCCGAACATCGCCGCTATCCGGACCGAAGGCCACGACATCAGCCTGATCAACCACGGGTTGCAAGTGCGTTTCGAAAAACGCACATCCAAGGGGTGGAGCATGCTCAACAGCTACACTTGGCAGCACACCATCGGCCAAGCTACCGAAAGTGAAACTCCAAACGCCGACGGTGAACCACAAGATACCTATAACATGCGTGCCGAGCGCGGAGATATTACTCCGGACTTTCGACACCAGTTCACCTCCGCGTGGTCCTACGAACTCCCGTTTGGGCCGGGACAGCGTTACCTGCAGACGCCAGGTGGGTTAGGACTTCTGACTGGAGGCTGGCAGTTGAACGGTATTATTTCGATTTACTCCGGCCAGGCCTTCACGCCCTATCTGTCGTACGATCCAACCAACACTGGTTCCGGCGGTCCGCGCCCCGATCGAGTCGGCGACCCGTATAATTTTTCAAACGCGCCCTGCGGATCGCAGCAGAATGTCAACTGCTGGTACAACCCTGCCGCGTTCGCAATACCGGCGCTTGCACCGGGCCAGGTAAACGCGCGCGACTTCGGAAACGCGGGCCGCGGCAGCCTGCGCGGACCGGCTTTTTACAACACCGACTTCTCCGTCTTCAAAGACTTCAAATTGAAAGAGCGGGGCCAACTGCAGCTGCGGGGCGAGATCTTTAACCTCTTCAATACGCCGCAGTTTGCTTTGCCAAATAACCTGGTCGACACTCCGACGGCAGGGCAGATCACGAGCACTCTGCACGAATCGAGGCAGATCCAGGTTTCGGTCAATGTTTCGTTTTAGCGCCAGGTAAGGCGAAGGCCGGGCAGCATTAACGGATTACCCGTATTTAGCTTCAGTTTGTGTTGCAGGATCCAGAGGAACAGAAGCATGCAGTTCAGACTAACTCGGCAGGTTTCGGTTACTGCGGTCGTAATTCTTGGCATTTTCTTTTTGCGGGCATCGGTGTCTGCGCAGACGCAGGAACTTTCGAAAGAGAGAGGCCAGAGCGCTCCTGCAGCAGTCGGCTTGTCATCCCCACATCTGCCGGCTGTGCGGCTTGACGGAAACTATTTCTCCCGCGAAGGCCATCGCTTCATTCCCGTCGGAGCCAACTGGGTTCCCGCGAAGGCGGCTATGCAATGGCCGACCCAGTGGGATCCCGCTGCAATCGAAGCTGATTTTGCGCGTATGCACGAACTCGGCTTCAACACAATTCGGCTGGATTTCGTATGGGCCTGGCTCGAGCCTCGTCCCGGAGACTACGATCCGGAGGCGTTTCGTAAACTCGATTTTCTCATTGCGCTGGCAAATCGTTATCAGATTTATCTTCACCCCAGTCTCTTGATCGGCGGAGAAGTAGGCGAAGCGTATTGGGACGTGCCCTACCGCCAGGGCCGGCATCCTCACTCCGACCCCGATATGCTACGAATCGAGACCGATCATGTCGGCGAACTCGCGCGCCGCTACGGAAAAGAAACTGCCATTCTCGGCTGGGATCTAACCGACGAACCTCCCTTTTGGATCGTGCCCGACAGCACGACGGACGCCATGGCGATTAACTGGACACGGCTGCTTTCCTGGTCGATCCGGCGCCATGATTCGCTCCATCCCATCGTGGTCGGTACGAGTATGGAGGATGTGGGACGCGGCCCGTTTCGTCCGGACAATCTCCGGGAAGAAGCTGACTTCTTCAGTGTTCATCCGTATTCGATTTACGCTCCCAAGCTTTTTCCCGATGCTATGCTCTCCGAGCGCGGCACCTATGGTTCGGCGTTCGAGACTGCTTTGTCTGGAGGCGCGGGCAAGCCGGTCATGGTGCAGGAGATTGGCGCTTCGTCGGCGCAATACAGTCCCGAGGAAATTGCGAACTTTCTGCGCGCCAGCCTCTACTCGGGCTTGGGCGCAGGGGCCAATGGATTCCTCATCTGGTGCTATACCGACGCTGCTCCCGAACAATTTCACAAGGTGCCTTATTTGCGCTCTCCACACGAGACCCAATTCGGTCTCACCACATGGGACGGCAAAGGCCGGCCGTCGGCGAAAATGTTTAAGGATTTTGAGGATATTGTTGCGCGCCTCGATCTCACCGGCATCGAGCCAGCGCCCGCAGAAGCGGCCATCATCGTTCCCTATGAATGGTCGAAGCCGCATGGCGATTTTTCTCACTTTGGATTGACCGGCCCTGAGGTCGTTCCCTATACCTCCACCGATGAGGGGGCAAATGTAGCGGGACAGGCGCAGCCGAACTTCAACGAAGAAAATCAATGGATCACAGGTTCATGGTTATCGTCTTTTGTCCTGGCACGCCGGGCGGGCATCAAGGCTGATTTTCCGCGAGAGTATGACGAATGGCAGCGACACGCAATGATACTGTTGCCGTCGCCGCTAACCAGCACGGATAGCTTTCTGGTTCATGTTCACTCCGACTTCTGGGAGAAGGCGAAACAATATGTCACCCAAGGGGGTGCGCTTTACGCGTCCGTTGCCGCGGACGCCGCGATCCCCGAAATGGAGTCGCTGTTTGGAGTAAGAATGGTCGACGCAAATCCGAAAGATGAAGTCACTCTAAGAATTGTCGCGCCCTTCGGTGACCTCAAAGTGGGAGAGACTTTTCACTACGCTGTGCCTTCCGCAACGCCTCGTTATTGGGGAGCCATCCTGGACGTGAAGGGCGGTACGATCATAGCGGTCGATCAGGACAATCGACCTGCGCTCGTCGCTAACAATGTCGGTTCCGGTAAGACATTGCTCAGCGCCTATCCCTTGGAAAGTTATCTGGCGAATGTCCCGGCAGCTTTTGACAAACCGGAAAACACGCACCGCATCTACCAGGCCTTCCGCGAATGGACAGGAGTAAAGCCCCTATTTCATGGCGATCAGCCGTCCGTCGAAGTCACCGCCCTGAGTGGTGGCACGCGCGGATATGTGGTCGTGACGAATCACGGCTCGGCAGCAGAATCCGTGACGATTACAACCGCTGGAGCCTTGCATTCCATCACAAAGATTACGCCGCAAGCAGCAACACCGGTCCAAATCTCTGGTGCGACGTTCAAGATCGATATCGGACCCTATGAGGGACAAGTTTTCGAGTGGAAGTAACGGCAGGAGGAAGGAAAAAGGGGAGACATCATTGATTGGAGCCGTGGATATAGGCGGGACCAAGATAGCAGCAGGAGTGATCGATAACGATGGCAGAGTATTGGCGCGCTTGGAGTGCCCGACCGATCCTGATCGCGGTTATGCGGAAGCACTGCGGCGCATCACAGATATGCTTCGCTCAACCGCGCAAACAGCGCAAAGGCCAATCTCCGGCATCGGCATCGGATCGACGGGACCGGTGTATCCACTCACGGGCGAGTTCGGCGAAGTCAATTTCTTCCCCCAGTGGAAAGGAGAGAACCCCGTCAAGGATCTTGCCCAGACATTCCAGGTTAAAGTCGCGATCGAGAACGACGGCGATGCTGCCGTTCTCGGTGAAGCAGGTTGGGGTGCCGGCCGAAACAAAAAGAAACTTATTTATGTAACGGTCGGAACCGGAATCGGGACAGGGTTGCTCTTCGACGGGCAGCTTTACCGCGGTGTGGACCAGTCTCATCCCGAGATCGGCCATCATCTCATTGATCCTTCCGGACCGCCTTGCGTGTGCGGTTTTAGCGGTTGCTGGGAATCACTGGCCGCCGGGCCGGCGATGGTCGCGTGGCTTCAGAAAAATGCGCCTCCGACGTACCACCATCGTGCTGGCCTGACGGCCAAGAAAATCTGCGAACTCGCCCAGCAAAACGACGATTGGGCGATGCGGGCCGTCAAGAACGAGGGTCGCTATCTCGGGCTGGGTCTCGCCAATCTGGTCACCATGTTTGTGCCTGAAATTATCGTGCTGGGCGGAAGCGTTATGAAAAGCGCCCCGCTCTTTCTTGAGGAGATTCGTAAGACCATCTTGGCCAGTTGCCGCCTGGTCCCATTCGACAGAACCGAACTGGCGTTGGCATCACTCGGCGAAGACTCCAACTTAATCGGAGCCGCCCGAGTTTGGCATCACCGCTTCGGTTCGGAGGGCGAAACTCGTGCCAGCTAATCCCTCAGTGATCGAAGGCGCATATCTTGGCGACATTCTCGATCAACCGCGCGCGCTTGAAGAGACGCTGGCAGGACTGGAAGTCTCCGAACCTCTTCGTCGGCTGGCGGAACGCCTGCAAGAAGGCAAGTTTAAAACAGTCGTTCTTACTGGCATGGGGTCGTCCTTCCATGCTCTGCATCCGCTCTATCTTGAATTCATCGAGCATGATTTCACCACCGTGATGGTGGAAACATCGGAACTTCTCCATTATCAGAATCGGCTATTCGATGCGAAAACACTGATCGTGGCGGTTTCTCAATCCGGCCAAAGTGCCGAAATCGTTCGATTGTTGGAAATGAACCGTGGCAAGTCTTCTGTGATTGCGGTGACGAATACGCCACACAGTCCGTTGGCCGAGCACGCCAACGCAAACATCGTGACCCATGCCGGCGAGGAGTTTTCAGTTTCGTGTAAAACCTATCTCGCCTCGCTGATGGCTTTGCAATGGCTTGGAGAGGTTGTCTGCAAGGGTGATTTGCAGCGCACTCGACAGGAACTGGCGACTGCCAGCCCAACAGTTCGGGATTATCTGGCCGACTGGAAAGACCATGTGCAAGAACTTTTGCAAATGCTCCGGGGGACTCGAAATCTGTTCCTGGTTGGTCGCGGTCCTTCGCTTGCCGCGGTCGGAACCGGTGCACTGACGATTAAGGAGTCCGACCATTTCCACGCCGAGGGCATGAGTAGCGCGGCCTTCCGTCACGGTCCATTCGAGATGCTCAGCGACGAGACCTTTGTAATCGTCTTCGCCGGCGAAGACAAGACACTCGAGTTGAACCAAACACTCTTCGCTGACATTCGTGAAAAAGGGGGGCGAGCCGCGATGGTCGGTGTGAGCGCAACTTCGTCCGCGTGCCGTCTGCCTTCGGCGCCTCGGCCGATTCGTTCGATACTTGAGATCCTTCCGGTGCAGATGATTACGCTGGCACTAGCAGCTCAAGTAGGACGCGAACCAGGCCGCTTTGAATTGGCCTCGAAAGTTACGACTAAGGAATAACAACTAAGGAATAACAGATGACGTCGCGCTCCATGCCCAGAAACCGATACATGGTTGCCATCGTATTCCTGACTTTTTTCGTGATGTCGTTGCTGACCAATATACTTGGACCGATCGTCCCAGACATTATCAGCAGCTTTAGCGTCAGTCTGGCTGCCGCCGCCTTCCTTCCTTTCTCCTTCTTTATCGCGTATGGTGTGTTGTCGATTCCCGCTGGCTTTCTGGTGGAACGCTTCGGCGAAAAGCCCGTCATGATCGTGGCCTTCCTGGTCGGTACGGCGGGGTCGCTGAGTTTTGCTTTCCATCCAAGTTATGCTGTGGCCGTGATCTCCCTGTTTGTGATGGGATCGGCAATGGCTACCCTGCAAACCGCGATTAATCCCCTGCTGCGGGTTTCGGGCGGAGAAGAGCATTTTGCCTTCAACTCTGCCTTCGCCCAGTTGGTATTTGGCAGCGCCTCATTCCTGAGTCCATACTTGTATTCCTACCTGGTGCTGAACCTGGGCAACCAGCATACCGGCCGAAATCGCCTGCTCGAAATTCTAGCGAGGATCACTCCTCCCTCGCTCCCTTGGGCCTCGATGTACTGGATCTTCGCGGTATTTACGCTGGCCATGGTTGTACTCCTTTCCTTCAGCCGTTTCCCAAGCGTGGAGCTTACCGTCGACGAGCAAGCTGGATCGCTAAGGACCTACGGCAGCCTGTTTCGCAAGCCCATGGTCTGGGCTTTTTTTCTCTGCGTTTTTGCCTACGTTGGTTCGGAGCAGGGGACTGCGAATTGGATCTCCGAGTTTTTGTCGAAATACCATGGCTACGATCCACACACGACCGGCGCAACCGCAGTGTCCTGGTTTTGGGGCCTGCTCACGGCGGGCTGCTTTATCGGAATGCTACTGCTGAAAATGTTTGACAGCCGATACGTCTTGATCGGCACCTGCCTGGGCGCGCTTTTATGTTTGACTGCTGCGCTTTTCGGCCGAGCCAGTGTTTCGGTCGTAGCCTTTCCTGCGATTGGCCTTTTCGCATCGGTGATGTGGCCGATCCTGGTTTCGCTGGGGCTGAATTCGGTCGCTGAGCATCACGGTTCTTTCGCCGGAATTCTGAGCACTGGAATTATGGGCGGCGCAGTCGTGCCGGTGATTATCGGACGTATCGGAGATCATTTCGGTCTGCGCACGGGCGTGGCATTTCTGTACGTCACGTTTGCCTGCGTCCTAAGCGTTGGATTCTGGGCAAAGCCGCTTATCACCAACGCGACTGTCAGCTTTAAGAAGTCCGACCTTGAGCCCACGGGAAACACGCATCTACCGGGGTATAAATGATGGCGCCGCGGCACTTCCCGGTGCGCCGCTTGCCAGTTATTAATTGCCTGCTTTCGATCTTGGGACTAACCGAAGAAATACGCCAACTGGTGCACATTTATTCCGCGAACTCTCCGGGCGTCTTTCTCGCTTTTACTAGAACCAGGCGAGTCTTACTTTTGTCGCGAGGAAGCTTGAACCTCATACCGGGCGCAACCGCTCGGTTCAATTGCGTCGATCTAAGTAGCGTTTTCCTGCCACCATTCACAAAATCGATGTCGAGCTTGTCTCCGCGAGACTCGCTGACCTGCCCCAGGCCAAAGGAAGCATGGCTAATCCAATCCAGAGGCTTCCAGTTCGTGACGGGAACCACCTTTTCGGGTTTTACTTTCAATGCTTGCATAGGGTCCACCACCTCCGCTGGCTACGGTATTTCCGATTGAATTCGTAAGACAGGGGCAAAGACCGAACATCGGACAACAAATTGCCAGTGTACTGAGCATGCCACCGAAACCTGAATGAGTGCTGAGCACAATTGCACACTCGTGAGAGAAGGCACGGCTGTAAAATGCGAGACAAGGTGAGGTTCATGCCAGTCTCCTCTCGTCCGAAGCATATCCATCATTGGAGTAAGAGTCTCGCGGGAGGTTTCCGATGCGCTTGCGAGGCATGGCGCTGCATGTTTGCTGAAGGACTCCAGCAGTGCGAGATCGCATCTGAGCAAGGTCGCAGGTATTGTGCAACCCATTCGGCGTCCCGTCCGACGAATGTCAGCGCAATCAAGACACCCCGAACTTAGGTCGAATTCTTCAGATCAATTCATACGGCTTCAGTCTGGCTCCATGGACGCTTTATCGGAGCTGGTGCAATATGGCTTTCATTAGGGAAGTTCGCTGGTCGCAAATGAGTCCAGCAAGCCAGGAAATGGGGGTTCGGGAAACTGGGGAAGGGTTCCCGGACCTCCCATTCACGTAAGAAACGGTTTTGGGCTGTCAGTAAATACACGCGCGGGCCCCGTCAGGTATCCACACAAATCTCTTCTCACTTACCAAAGTTCCCACGAAACATTGTGTGGACCTATGCAGTTTCCTTAACTTCCGATTATTCCGGTTTTGGCGAACTTTCTTCGTTCTTGTTAGTCTTGCTAACCGTACCCATATGGCACGCAAAGGAAACAAGCCGGGTGCATAAAACTGGCCACGGCGTGACGTACTCGCGTTGCTGGATCGACTGGCGCAGACGTTTAGCGCGGCCATCGTGTAGTGAGCCGAGGACCGTCTCGCGACTCAAGATTTGCGGACACTTCCTGGAGTCGACACTCTGACGGCGGCGATGTCCGTGCCAATGTCCGTGCCAATCATCGGGCGAGCAGCGCGGTTCCACTGTGACAAGCAGCGTGCGAGCTATCTGGGACTCCTACCAACCGGGGGGACTCGAGTAAAACAGGGGCGGCGCTTGGGACACGTCACAAACTAGGCAACTCTCTGTTGCGTTCGATCTCTAGCTTCAAATCCATAATTATCCGTACTTTACCTAACCTGGGGACCGCCCGGGACAGGAAGCGTCACTGAGTTCAATTCACGGAACATTCAACAGACTGTAATGAGTTCTTAACAAAAGACGGCCTACCCTAATCGTTCACACAAAATGATTTGCGAGCACCAAAGTGCGGATTGTCGTTAAGGTGCCGACAGTCATTGCCGACAGTCATGAAGGATGTCTGAAATCTTGAAATGCTGATTTTTTAGGAGAAGGAACGATGAAACGAACCAGGTTTGCGATGTTGTCGCTGGTGCTGGCTAGCGGCGTCATCGCCATGCAAGCGCAGAACGCGGCCGCTCCCACAACGGCTACGGGTCCCAGAAAGAGAGCGGTTGCCAAGAAAGCTGGGCCGACGATTTCGGAGCAGCTCCGCGAAATGAAAGAGGCGATCGATGCGCAGCAGCAGCAGATCCGGCAGTTGAGCGATATTGTACAGAGCCGCGATCAAAAGATTCAGGTCCTGGAGCAGCGCCTCGATCAAAGTCAAGCTGTGGCTACCCAGGCACAGACGAAGGCGGACAGCGCGGTTGCGCAGTCTGCAGAAGAACAACAGAGCGTGATGGCTTTGAAGAGCGACGTGACCGATTTGCGGTCAAACGCGACGAATGCGGCCATGAGCCTGCAGGAAACGCAGAAACGATTTGGAGAATACGACAATCCGCTGGCCATTCACTTTAAGGGAGTCACCATTACTCCCGGAGGATTTCTGGCGGCAGAATCGGTGTATCGCACGCGCGCACTGGGTGCCGACATCAATACGCCGTTCAACAGTTTGAACTATCCCGGAAGTGGGGCGAACGCAATTTCTGAATTCTTCGGATCGGGCCGCCAGTCGAGAGTTTCGATGCTGGTTGAAGGTAAGCTCGCCAGTGCCAAACTGACGGGCTATGTGGAAACCGACTTTCTTTCGTCGGGCATAACCTCCAACAATAACCAGAGCAACAGCTATACCCTCCGTCAGCGGCAGGCTTGGGGCCAGGCCGCACTCGATAACGGCTGGACTTTCACGGGCGGCCAGATGTGGAGCCTGGTGACAGAAACGAAGAAGGGCGTCGACAACCGTAGTGAAGCGTTGCCCATGACGATCGATCCGCAGTATACGGTCGGATTCAGCTGGGCACGGCAGTGGGGCGTGCGGGTATCCAAGAAGGTAACCGACGGCGTGTGGCTGGCGGCTTCGTTGGAGAATCCACAGACGACCTTCGCGGCTAGCTTCAACGCCGCGAACTTTGCTCTTGGAAGTCCCGGGAGCGGCGGCGGACTTTACAACGGTGGCATCACGAATTGCACCACGAACGCATTGGGCGTTACCAGTTGTACGGCAGCCGCTAACTACTCGTTCAATGCCATGCCCGACGTCATCGCGAAGGCGGCGTTCGAGCCCGGTTTTGGCCACTACGAAGTCTTCGGGATCTTCAGCCGGTTCCGTGACCGCGTGTATCCTTGCGTGGAATACCAGGCGGCGCCGGGAACTTGCGGGTCGTCTCCTTCCGCAATCGACGCCTACAACTATTCCAAGAATGCCGGCGGCGTAGGAGCGAATGCCCGCGTGACGGTTGCGAAGCATATCGACTTCGGCCTGCACGCGTTGTACGGCAACGGCATCGCTCGCTATGGCACGTCAGGTTTGCCGGACGCGACGGTGAAGCCAGACGGCACCTTGGCGCCCCTGCGCAGCTATCAGGGGTTGGCTACGCTGGAGTTCCATATGCCGCGGTTTGACGTTTACATGAACGGCGGCGAGGAGTATGTGGGGCACCGTTATGCGACCGATCCAGTGTCTGGAAGTGTGGTGGGATATGGGGCTCCGACCTACGGGGATAAGGGTTGTTACACGGAGACGGTGCCCTCCTCGAGCGGTGGGTTTGGTTTCGGTTCGGTCGGAAGTTGCAGCGGTAACACGCGATATACGTTGGAAGGGACCTTGGGATTCTGGATGCGTATGTACAACGGTCCGAAGGGAAGGATTCAGTGGGGTCCGCAATATTCCTATGTCAGCCGGAATGCGTGGTCAGGGGCCGGGGCGACGGCTGGAACCAGCCTTTCACCGCACGGAATCGATAACATGTTCCTGACGTCGTTCCGCTACTATCTGCCCTAAACGACAGGAGTAGACGACCGACCGGATTCTCGCATGAGCAGGGCACATCGCTTCAGTTCGGTCATCCGCGCTGAAGCGATTAACTTTTAGACTCAGTGGTTTGAAGTTTCGCCGGAATTAATCGGCAACTTTCATTACGAGGCGCGCGTCTAAAAGTGGGTATCGTTTTCCACTGAGGTATGATACTAGTAGTTTCGATACTATTCTCTAAATGCCCGGGCTGCAGACATCTCGTTTAGGAACAAGTTTCGCGAATCGATTGCGGGTTGCGATTGTTCTGCTGGCCATCTGTTCTCTTACGGGGAGCGTGGCGACGCGCTACACGGTGTTAGGTCCGGACTCGGGGCCTGATTTTCAGAAAGTTACGGCGGTAAAATCTCAAGTTCCGGACGCCAAGCGGCAACATCTTTTGGCCAACGGGCTGCAATGGACGGCTCCTGCCCCTAGTTTCACATTCTATCAACCGCCTCGATCTGCCGTTTTTGTGGTTTCAGTCGTAGTCCCTTCGACCAATCTCAATTCCGAGAGTTGGCTTTACAACCGCCCCCCTCCATCCTCCTGCTAACTCGCGTTTCTTATTCAATCACTGCGTCTTGGAACTAACTCAAGCCATTTGACCCCTCGCTGGGGGAACTCAAATTGACTTAGAGGTCTATCCGTTTCAGCTTTCATTTCCAAACGGATGTTTCAAGTGCATACGGATTGAGTACCCCGCGGATCGAGTTTTCGAGGGCATTAGCCGATGGCTATGCTCCGGTAACTCCACCGATCAGGCATTCAACAAATGCCTTCTCCGGGAGGAGATATGAACAAGATTCTCACGCTTGTTGTTTTCGTCTGCATGTTGCCGGCAGTAAACTCTTTCGCTTCTCTGAAACCGACCAATTATCAGTCGGGAACCGTGGTTAGTGTCGACAGCCACGAAGATGCATCGAGTAACTATGTTGGCAGCAACCCTTCGGACGCCCCGATGCAGTCTGAGATTGTTTCCTACGACATCGGTATACGGGTTGGCTGCACCGTCTATCGCACCGAGTACGATTCCGCGATCGACTATCTGCCGGCGGTGTTCACTGCCAATCATCCCATCCAAGTCAGTCTGCGCAAGCACGTCATGAACGTCAGCATTCCCGGATATCGCGAAGTGCGGATGCCGATTGATGGACATCACGCAGTGAACGACCAGGCTTGTACGGCGAGCAATTGAGTTAATTCACTTTTCGGGGTGGCGAGACGCGCTCCCGCCACCTCGGTTTCTATTTACCGGATGCATCGCGGTGCATCTCAAACTTGTCCTTACCTGGAGGTATCGTGCAAAAACAATTCGCCTCAGTTATCTGCTGCGTGCTCATTTTCGGTGGATCTGTCATTCTGCTGAACGCCTCAACCCGGCAATATCAAAAAGCAGTTGTGGTCAGCGTGGAGAACCACGAGCCCGCCACTTCACTTCACCGCAAAGTGACAGACGCGCCCGACGCGTTGACGGAGTTTGACGCGAATGTTTCGATACGTCTGAACTGTGTCGTCTATCTCGGACGCTACAAATCGGCGATCGACTACATGCCCAGCGTGTTTGCGCCAGAACAGGCAGTTGAAGTGAGTCCAGAGAAGAATTTCCTCTTCGTCAAGGTTCCCGGAAATGGTGACGTGAAATTAAGGATCGTGCGACGCGATCCGGCTCCTGCAAATACCTGCAGTCCAGGTAGGTAGCCGGATAAACCGTTGCGAGTTAGGTTCGGGGAAAGGAAATGTGCATGGCTGTCGGGTCAGTTCTCTCTGAAAAGGATATCGAAGCTCTGCGCGAGTTTGACACCTGTATGGTGTCGAACGCGATCGAGATGTTTGGTACCAGGCTTCGGAACACTGGATTCACCGATGACAATATCCGGTGTGTGTTTCAGGAAGACAACATACCTCCTATGGTGGGTTACGCCGTGACGGCTCGTTTGCGAAGCGGCGATCCACCAATCGGAGGAGGTACGTTCCACGATAGAGGCGACTTTTGGAACAATGTGCTGAAGTCACCCGCACCGCGAGTTTTGGTTTTGGAAGACATGGACCAGCCACCGGGACGTGGCGCGTTCATCGGCGATATGCATGCAGCCATCCTAAAAGCTTTGGGGTGCATCGGGTACCTCACCAACGGCGCGGTTCGAGAGCTTCCCGCGGTGCGTGCGATAGGGCTCCAGTTGTTTGCCGGAGCGGTTGCTGTGTCTCATGCCTACGCCCACATTTTCGATCTTGGATCGACGGTGCGTGTCGGGGGAATGGAAATCCGATCCGGAGATTTATTGCATGGCGACCGTCACGGGGTCTTGACGGTTCCCAAAGAACTTGCGTCAAAGATTCCGGCGATTGCCGCGAAACTGCACCAGCAGGAAAAAACTGTCATTGATTTTTGCCGGTCGAGTGCCTTCTCGGTTAGTGGTTTAAACGAAATTATGTCGGTGACGAATGATGAGTAAACCGACTCTAACGGTATTGCTCGACGCCGCAGGCTCGGGACGAGCGAGAAGGTCGGCGAACAGCTCGATGAAGAACAAATGTGACGGCACTGGCGTGAAGAAACATGGCACAGGATTACCGAAAGCCATTTCCGGACTACTTGTCATAATCGCAATTCTTACCACGTTGGACCTGATCGCCTGCTCCAAAGATGGAGACAGCGCTGTTCATGCAAGCGCTCCCACAGAGACTGTGGGAGTGACTAAGGTGGTTCGCAAATCGCTTGGACGCAACATTACGCTTTCTTCAGAACTCGTGCCCTTTCAAGAGATCGACGTTTACGCCAAAGAATCCGGATACATTAAGAGACTCATGGTCGACTATGGAACTCATGTCAAAGCCGGCGAAGTAATGGCAATTCTTGAGATACCAGAGTTACAAGCGCAACTCCAAGAAGACCAGGCCGGCATTAAGAACGCCATGAATCAGGTAACGCGAGCTGATCACGAACTAAGCCGGTATAAAGCGCAATACAACGCTCTCCATTTGCAGTACACACGCTTGAACGATGTGTCTCAAACACAACCAGGAATTGTTGCACAACAAGAGGTAGACGATGCACAGGGCAAAGATCTGGCAGCGTCCTCCCAAGTGGACGCTGGGCAGTCAGCGTTGGAGGCGGCCCAAAGTCAGTTGTCTGTGACCAGGGCAAAACTGGTTCACGATCAGAGTTTGTTTGACTACTCGAAGATCACCGCGCCTTTTCCGGGAGTTGTCACCGAGCGCTACGCCAATCTCGGAACTCTTGTACAGGCTGGCACAGGCTCGCAGGCAGCTCCCATCGTCAAATTATCGGAGGACGATCTTTTCCGGCTAGTGATTCCAGTTCCCGAGTCTTACGTTCGCTACATCAAGGTTGGTGATCCGGTCGATGTTCGCGTGCCCTCGCTGAATCAGACTTTCCCCGGGAAAATAGCCCGCTTTGCGGTGGACGTAAAAGAGGACACGCGAACGATGCACACGGAAGTTGATGTCGCGAATCTTAAGCGTCTGTTGATGCCGGGGTTATATGCCAATGCCGACTTGACGCTTGAACATAAGGAAGATATTCCAACTGTGCCTCTGGTAGCTGTGAATCATGAAGGAGGAAAGACTTCTGTCTATGTGGTCAACGCGAATGGAGTGATTGAGGATCGCCCGATAACTCTCGGAATTCAAACGGCGAACGACGCAGAGGTCGTTTCGGGTCTAAACGAGGGCGAAGAAGTTGTTGTGAGTGATCGAAGTGGGCTGAAAACGGGAGAGCATGTGCATCCCCAACTGGTACAGATCATGCAGTATCACGACAAGGATACGGAATGAGTCATGACAGGAATAACTGCTTCACCTTAGGGTGCGTCGCAAAACAGACGAGCAGACTGAGGTTGGTCAGGTGAGATTGAGATAACATGTCAGGTTTTTCAATTCGCAATCCCTATTTTGTCGTGGTGGTTTGTCTCGCGCTGGTCGTGCTGGGAGTCACTAGTTTAGCCCGCATGCCAGTGGATTTGTTTCCCACCATCAATCTTCCGGAAGTAGTCGTCGCCACGTTTTATTCCGGCATGCCTCCGGAGGACATCGAGACGGATATTACCGACCCTCTGGAGCGGTTCTTCACGCTGGCCAGCGGTATCGATCACATGGAATCGCGGTCGCTGCTGGGCGTTAGCATCATCAAGATCTATTTCCAGCCCGGCACCAACCCTGACGCCGACGTAACTCAACTCTCGAATCTTGCCTTGGCCGATTTAAAGCGCTTGCCGCCAGGCACGCTACCGCCTGTCGTGCTCAAATTCGATGCCTCCAGTTTGCCGGTTTGCCTTGTAACTCTCAAAGGCCAAGGACTGAGTCAGACTCAGATTCACGATATCGGCCAGTTCACAATCCGGAATCAGATCGCCGTCGTCCCCGGGGCAGAAATCCCGCCTCCTTTTGGTGGCAAATACCGCCAGATCATGGTCTATGTCGATCCCTACAAACTGGCGTCGCGGCAACTCAGCCCCATGGATGTCGTGAATGCGGTGAACGATTCGAACCTGATTTTGCCAGCCGGCGACGTCAAGATCGGTCCCGACGATTATTACGTCTACTCCAACAGTCTGGTCAAGAACATGGACGAACTCGGCAAGGTTCCCATTAAGACGGTTGGGAATTCCTGGGTAACGATCAACGACATTGGCAAAGCGGAAGACGCGAACCAAATTCAATACAACATGGTGCGTGTCGATGGACAGCGGTCTGTCTATCTGCCCATCATGAAGCAGGGTGGTGACACGAATACGATTGCGGTCGTGAATGGGATACGAGAGGCGATCAAACATCTTTTTGGAATCCCAAAGCAGCTTAAGGCGACAGTCGTATTCGACCAATCAGCTTATGTGAAAGAAGCGATCAAGACCCTGCTGCACGAAGGGGTAATTGGTCTGATTCTGACCAGCGTGATGATTCTGATCTTCCTCGGAAGCTTCCGCGCGACTACGGCGGTGTTTCTGTCCATACCGCTTTCTGCGCTGGCAACCTTCGTCTTTCTCTACCTTGGAGGAAGCACGATCAACACTATGATTCTTGGCGGGTTGGCGCTGGCTTTCTCGCGAGTGATCGACAATTCCGTCATCTCTCTGGAAAATATCTATCGCCACCTGGAGATGGGAGCTCTGCCCGCGGTGGCCGCGGAAATTGGAGGAGCGGAAGTAAGTCTCGCGGTGCTGGCGGCCACTTTGGTAGACGTTGTTGATTTCTTGCCGGTTACTTTCTTGTACGGGGTCAGCAAGTTCTTATTCTCTTCGCTCGCACTGTCTTTCTGCTTATCGCTGGTCGCATCGTTCGTAGTGGCGATGACGGTCATTCCGCTGTTCTGCGCCCGGTTCCTGAAGGCTCCCGTCCATGAGGCAGGTAAGAACACCGGGCACAACAAAGAGGGCGAATACGAAGTCGAACCGACCTACGCGATGAGCCAGTCATGGGCGGAGCGCTTCAACGCCCGCTTCAATCGAGGGTTCAATCATGTGCTCGACTATTACGAATACTGGGTGAGGAGAGCGCTGGTTCGTCCTGCAGTGACGGTGGCGATTCTGGCGGGTGTGTTTGTCGCAAGCCTCGCAATCTATCCGTTCCTTGGTCTCGCATTTTTTCCGCAAACCGATGCCGGTCAGTTCACGGTGAACTTGAAAGTTCCGACGGGCACGCGTTTGGAGGTTACGGAACAGTATGTAGCGAAGGTGGAAGATTTGATTCGAAACACAGTGAGTCCCACGGACATGAAGATGATCGTGTCGAACCTGGGTGTCGTACCCGACTTTTCGGCGCTCTACACGAACAACGCCGGCCCTTACACAGCGACGGTGCAAGTCGCGCTGCAAGACTCCCATAGCCGCAGCAGCTTCGAGTACATGGATCTTGTGCGCAAGAAAATGGCGCAGCAGTTCCCTGACATTCGCACATTCTTCTCCAGCGGTTCGATGGTGGATGCGGTGTTGAATATGGGAATGCCGGCGCCCATCGACGTGCAAGTGAGCAGTCCCGACCTGCACGAAACCTATGCGATCGCGCAGGAGTTGGCCAACCAGATTCGGAACCTGAAGGGTGTAGGAGAGGTGTATATTCCGCAAGATCTGAATTATCCGACGTTGCGGCTCGACGTGGACCGGGTGCACGCTGCTGAACTCGGACTGACCCAAAAAGATGTTGTGGACAACGTCATCACGGCGCTGAACTCGAACTCGATGATTGCGCCCAACTACTGGGTCGATCGCAAGAGCGGCAACGATTATTTTCTGACGGTGCAGTATTACGAAAAAGGCCGGGCCGCCATACAAAACTTCGCGGATCTAACGAATATTCCAATCCATGCGCCGGGCCTCAAACAGCCCACCACGCTCGATGCGGTGGTTAAGGTTGAAAGCGTTGAGACGCCAACGGAAGTCGATCACTATCAAGTACAGCGCGTAACAGATGTGTATGTGACGCCAGCAAGCGAAGATTTGGGAAAAGTCTCGTCCGAAGTCGGCGACATCATCCCAAAACTGAAGGTTCCTGAAAACGTCCGCATTAACCTGCGCGGCATGGCGCTGGGGATGAATGCGTCCTTCCGCAGTTTCGCTCTCGGCCTCTCGCTATCCGCCGTTCTTCTTTATCTCATCCTGGTAGCGCAGTTCAAGTCGTTTAAAGATCCGTTCCTCATTATGCTGGCGATTCCAATGGCCTTGATCGGCGTACTAATTATCTTGCCGTTAACAGGTACGACACTGAACGTTATGTCGCTGATGGGCGTCCTCATGCTGGTAGGCATCTCAGCATCGAATAGCATTCTGATTGTCGACTTTGCACACCGCCTTGAAGAGCAGGGTAAGAGCGTCGAAGAGGCGGTTGTAACAGCCTGCAGAGTTCGATTGCGGCCCATCCTGATGACATCGTTGGCAACTATTATTGGGATGATCCCCATGGCAATCAAGCTTGGTACCGGCGCCGAGCAGTATGCGCCGATGGCGAGAGCAATTATCGGAGGACTGACGGCTTCCGTGACGCTCACGGTCTTCATCGTACCGGCAGCGTACATGCTCGTGTATCGCAACAAGCCAATGGTGGTGCAAGCGTGAGGTTCTCGCGACGAGCCAAACCGGCGGCGAGCAAGTCGGCATTCCGTCGAGTCCAGCGAGCGTTGCCACTTTGGGTTGCGTTGCTGACTCCGATATTCGGAATGGCGCAAACTACCTCTTCTTCTAGTTCGGCCTTCAGTTTGCCGGCCGCCCCGTTGCCGCAACAATGGACCGCTTCGACTTTGTTGAGCGCTCGCGTGGCTGGTTCGCAGGACTCGGCCAGTGCAGGCAACGGAGCAGTGCCGACTCCGCTTTCTCTTAGAGAAGCTCAAGCGTTAGCGTTGAAAAATAATCCTCGAATTTCAGTAGCACATTTGACGGCGCTGGCCTCGCAGCAGGTGACGCGGCAGGTGCGCTCGAGTTTATGGCCGACGGCAAGCATCGACCTTACGGGGGTCGATTCCGATCCGGGATCGCGGATTTCGGCTGGGGCTCTAAACAATCCAACTGTATATCCGCGCGCCGCCGCGGGAGCTTCAGTGAGCCAGTTGCTGACCGACTTTGGCCGCACGAAATACCTGATCGCGAGTGCGAGCCTAAACGCCGAAGCGGAGAACCAGAACGCGGTTGCCACGCGGGAACAAGTTCTGCTGGCAGTCGATCAAGCGTTTTACCACGCATTGCAAAGCCAGGCTGTTCTGGCTGTGGCGCAACGGACCGTGGCTGACCGGCAAACGGTTGCCGACCAGGTGGGCGCGCTCTACAAGAACAAATTGAAGTCTGAGCTCGACTTCAGTTTTGCCAGCGTGAACTTGGCGCAAGCGAAGCTGTTGCTACTCGACGCACAAAACAACGAGAACGCGGCGCTGGCGATGTTGTCGGAGGTGCTAGGATTTCGCACTTTGCAAGACTTTCAGCTGGTCGAGGATGCCGAAGCAGGGGCGCCACCTCCAAGTAACGTCGATGATCTGATTGCGACTGCACTCGCCGATCGGCCTGAGATCCTTTCGCTGCACTTCCAGTCTGAGTCGGCAAAGAAGTTCCACAGTGCGGAGCGAGATCTGTTCTTCCCGGATATACACGCGATGGGGGTCGTGGGCGAGGCCCCGGTTCGAGATCCGGTTATATCAAGCTGGTACGGAGCGATCGGAGTTGACGTGAATATCCCAGTGTTCAATGGCTTTTTGTATTCTGCGCGCGCGCGTGAAGCCGAACTGAGAGCAAAAGCCGCCGAAGAGCGCGTTCGCGATATCCAAAACCGAATCTCCCGAGATGTACGTACCAGCTGGCTGAACGCAAGCAACGCTTACGAACGATTGTCGGTTACGCGGCAGCTGTTAGAGCAATCAAATCTGGCACTCACTCTGGCGCAGGCCCGCTATAAACTGGGCTTGAGTTCGATTGTCGAACTAAGCCAGGCGCAGTTGCAGCAAACGCAGGCTCAAATCACGAACGCACAAGCGGGCTATGACTACAACCTTGCTTTGGCGATCCTGCAATACCAGACAAGGGGCCTTTGAAGCTCGAGTTCCCGGGCATTTGCGCAGGTGTGGAAAGGGGTCGTTTTTCATGAATCAAACCCGCAAGATCATTACCTCGGTAGCCTTGATGAGGGCGGCGGCTGTCTGTCCCCGCTTTAGCTGCATTTCTCTGGCAGAGCGGGACGTGATGATCGAGGTGATGTGCTGACCACCGATTGAAAGCCTAACCTCAGCCATTAAGCCGCTAATCTGCACGGACTCAATTCGTCCCACTAGCTGATTGCGACCGCTCACTCGCCGGGTTTCCTTCTTGCGTTGCTGCTTGGTTTTGCCGCGGGTTCTAAAAAGCAATCTGTCCAGTTCGCTCTGCGGGATACGATGATGTCCTCCCACAGTTTGATTGCTTCGAATTTTCTTTTTGTAAATCCACTGTTTAATCGTTGGAAAGCTGATCCCCAGTTGCAAAGCTGCATCTCGCAGCTTCAGGGGTCCTTCAACATATCCTTCGGATTTGCGGTTTTTCTGCATCGGAACGCAATCGTAACGACAACGAAATTCCCCGTCAACTGCGTTGCGCTCGGTACAAGCTAACCCGACGGTCGATTGAAAAACACACTAAATAGTACAGTTATAGACAATAAAAGCGTATGTAATGTACACTTACGCATTCAATCCCAACAAGTGTGTTTTTGAGGTCGAAATGCGTAAGACGTATTCGTTTATCGCAGCGGTTATTATTTTACTTTCGTCATCCTCGGGGTGGGCCCAGGCGGCAGCCACCCTTTCTGGTACGGTGACGGACCACGCCGGCGCCGCTCTTCCCGACGCCATGGTTATCATCAAGAACATCGATACAGGCTCAACGCGCACGATCACGACTGACGGAGTGGGGCGCTATCAGGCGTCCGGCCTGGTTCCGGGGCGCTTCGAGATCCGCGCGGCAAAGTTGGGTTTCCTCGGTGAAATGCGTACAGGAGTCAGTTTGGCAGCCGGCCAGGACGCCTCGGTTGACATCAAGATGCAAAGGACTATCCCGGACTCGTGCACGAGCGGCCACGAGTTCGCTAACACCGATTGCACGCTGACCTGGCACGGCATCACCGTATACGGCGCCTATGACGTTGGCGTCGGCTGGGTCAGCCACGGCTTACCGGAGAACGGCTATAACTATGAAGGCGAATCTCTGGTGAACCGAAACGGCTTCCAACATCGATTCGTCTTGGCACCGAACAACCTGCAGCAGACGGGGCTCGGCATCAAAGGTAAGGAAGAGTTTGCGCCGGGGTGGTCAGTGGTGTTCAATGCTTCCACGGGCATCAATCCGCAGTCGGGCCTGTTGGCCAATGCATCAAAGACTGACATCATCAATAATGGCCTTCCCAGGGCCAGCTATTCGATCGCCATCGACGGGGCGCGTGCCGGCCAACCATTCAATGACGAATATTATGCCGGTGTATCGTCTGCGCATTTCGGGACGCTGACATTTGGCCGTCAGCGCGCTCTCGGGACCGATGTGATGCTGCTTTACGATCCGGCTGGAGGCAGCTATGCCTTTTCGTACATCGGTTATAACGGGACGATGGCGGGTGGCGGAGACACGGAGGACACTCGCTGGGACAACGCGCTGAAGTATCGGATGACTTATGGGCCGGTGCATTTCGGCGCGATGTACAAATTCGCCGATGGATCTGCCGGTTGTTACTCGGCCTCCGCGGGTTGGACGGCTACGACATGTACGCCGCAATCGGCACATAACAACGCGTATGGATTCGATCTCGGCGGGAATGTCGGCAAGTTTTCCGCCGACTTCGTGTTTCAACACTACAACCAGGCGATCAGCGTATTGAATCCTTTGCTGGGGCCGCAAAGCCCGACGCAGCCCTATCAGTCGACGACAGACAGCATCAACACCAATCCCATCAATGGAGGGGCTGGTCTGGGGCCCAATCTGGTCGACCCGGCCGACACCCTCTATGGCATCGTGACCGACAACAATGCGGCTATGTTCGCGGCCAGGTATAAGTGGGAGGAGCTCAGATTTTTTGCCGGTTACGAATACATTTGGCAGAATAATCCGGCGAACCCGTTAGGCGTGGGTGCAGCGGACCAGGGTGGTTACAACCTGAGCGGGGTCGAAGACAATAATCTCGATTCTGAAAAATTGGTGAACATCTGGTGGACTGGTGCGAAGTACACGTACCGCAAGAAGACCGACTTCACTTTCGCGTGGTATCAACAGCGGCAGAACACCTTCCGTGTTCCGCCGACCTGCGTACCTGGAAATTTCCGCAGTTCCTGTGCGGGCACCCTCAACGAGGGGTCGCTCTATGCGGATCATCACTTCACCAAGCGTTTCGATGGTTTTGCTGGAATTGCGTATTCCTGGGTGACAGGCGGTCTGGCCATCGCTATTCCTCACGGACCGGGCGTCCCCTATAACTCCGACAACAACTTTGCTCCGACGATCGGCGGTCGCTTCAGCTTTTGATCGCTTCCGCGCGGCAGCCCTCATTGAAACAACTGAGGTCATGATCCTTCGCGTCCGACCAGAACTTCGGCGGGTGGTCGTCCGACCCGCGCCAACTGCTTCCACCGTCCCAGCCATATCGAGGCCGAGCACCGCCGGTAGTGGTTGCCGGGCGAGCGCCGCTTTGCCTGCACGAATCTTCGTATCGAGCGGATTCACTCCGCTGGCAGCAATCCGAACGAGGACCTGATTGATTTCAGGTTTTGGAAGCGGAGATTCCGCCGCCCGAAACTCGCCACCTGGTCTGTCAACCATCCAAACCTTGTGGCCCATGGCGCTCTCCACCTGGGCTCCCGCTGCGTCATTGAATCAAACAAAAAACGCATTTACCATTTCGACGTCCGACAGGTACGTATTGATTTCACAAATTTTTCCATCCCGCAGGTGCAAACTGTGACCAAATGCCCGTCGAGCGTCTGGGTTCCCCTGCTCGCGGTGTTATGCAGTGCCAAAGCGATACCAGACTGACCAATCAGAATGTAGTTCAGATTGAATGTGAGGCCATAGCTCACGATGCGCTGGGCGCGAACGATCACCTCATCCACGCCGTTCGCCTTGCCTGAAATCAGGCTTGTTCCAGGCAAAGTCCACACAATGTCGCCCGTCATGATGGATCGAAGCAGGTTCCAATCGCGGCTTCGCAATGCTTCGAGAAATTGCTGCGCTATCGTTTTCTTTAGTTCGTCAGTGGCCATGAGATCTACTGTTTATTTAGGGAGCGTGGGACGCGGCCTCTTCGATAAGCGCTGCGACTTCTTTTGGACGCGACACGTAGACCGCATGGCTGGCGCCCGCGACCTCAACCATGTGGCTGTTAGCCCGCTTGGCATACCATCGTTCAAGCTCGGGATTGATGGTTCTGTCCGCGGCCGCCACCAACATCCAACTGGGCTTGCTTCTCCATGCAGCGGTCGTGATGACTGCCTTGAAGTTCTCGGCAAAGTTGGGCACTTGAGATCGCGCCATGAAAGCGGCCTGTTCCACGGACAGATCTGCCGCAAAGTACTCGTGGAATAGCGCCGGGTCGAGATACGTAAACCCGTCTGCGGTTTTCTTTATTCCCGCGGACTTGCTGAGGTCGCTGGGGAAACGCTTCCCGTCTTCAGCTTCACTCTCGCCAGCATCGGGCATGTGGGCTGCAATGTAAACCAAGCCAACAACTGATGCGTCCGTTCCTGCCTCGGTAATCACAGCCCCGCCATAGCTGTGAGCGACCAGAATGCACGGCCCGTCTTGTTGCGCAAGCACGCGCCTCGTGGTGGCAACGTCTTCTTTGAAGGACGTTTCCGGCTCTTGCACGATGCTGACGTTGTAACCCTCTTTCACAAGAATGTCGTAAACGCCTTTCCAGCCCGAACCATCCGCCCAGGCGCCGTGTACCAGAACAATATTTCGAACCCGATGTTGCTCGTTCTGGGCTGACAACGTGGAGCAGGTAAGCAGCAGCAGAACGATGCAGAGGGCTTGAGTCCTTCGCATTTCTATTCGAGTAGTCATGATTGACACTCCTGTTTCGTTCATTTTGATTCTTCGGTCGGCGCGGGAACCGATTCCATGTAAGGTCCCCGCGATCACCGGATCCGTAGCTCAATCGAGAGCGCGATCGTATTGATATGTGGGGGCGTTCCGACCTGGTTGTCTTCGCGCTCGTAGTAAAGATCGGAGGCGAAGCGTTCCCCAACATCTTATGCGCACCGGCCGCCACTCGGTTCCTTGTCCAACCTTTATATTTGGACAAGTAGTAGACTTCGTCACACGCAAACATTGACGTCGCCCAGTGCGAAGGACCGATGTGGTAATCGACGAGAGGACGATTCCGATAAAACCATGATGGTCCCGCAATGGAGTCAAACCGTCCTCCGAAACGGTTCCGGTCGGACACGGTCCACCTTCCTCGCGAGAATATGGGCGTGAGCGATAGCATGGGAACGTGTCGATGCCCGACAGCTCCCGACGGCGTGCGATACGTGCCGTAGTAGTAGGACGGCGCAAGCACCAGGTCCTTTGCGGCGCTAAAATTCCAAACGTTCCAAAGACATAGTGCGCGGGATTCGGCAGGTTCGTGCTGAGCCTGACTCGAGCAATCCAGGTAACGTCCAGGTGAGAAGTGAGTCGCGTCATGGCATCCAGCTCATCCCAGGTCTGAAAGTCCGTGCCCTTGAAAGACGACGCCGGAACGGTCTGCGATGCAAGCGAAGCGGGCAATGACGGACTAATGGCCAGGAACATCGCACAAATCCGAAGCTCCACCAGAAAGCACCGCCAGAGCCGGTTCGCGAACTGTGCCAGCGATTTCATAGCCTGTTCGAATCACTCGCCAGCCTTTGCCGCCAGTGTTTCTACAACCGAGATGTTCTTTAGCAGATCCTCCGGCAGACCGTTTACACAGAAAGCCGAGCGCCACGTTCCTTTGGCAGATAGATTGATGGCTGCTACGGTTCTGTTTTCTCAGTGCGGTGACCCACTTTTGGCTGGGCACATAACTTGAGTCTTTTTCCGCCTATTTACTGGGGAAAAGTGAGGTGATGGCGGAGAGAGTGGGATTGCATTCCGCCCGATTTCAGAATTCACAGCAACAATGGAAAAATCGTTCTATCCCTTTGTAATCGCAGATACTTTTAGGATTGCTGCGATGAAGTTCGACGGTGGTTGACGAAGCCCACAGCAGCCAAAACTGGACGGATTATACGCGAAAAAAGTAACAAAATAGTAACCAGAACTGGAAAACCTCAATCACTCACGACACGTCTTCAGGCTCACGGGCTAGACCATTCCCCGACCTTGGTAACGCGCACGCTTCCGTCCGGCAGCCCGCGCACCGACACCCTGTCCAACCGCGCAGCGGCGTACAATCCTGACCGGAATCGGTTGCGGCTCCTCTCGTCAGTACCCACGCCTCGAACGTCGAAGTGCTGCCCAGTTCGCAGCTTGTGAACGCGGTCGGCGATCTTGCGGTATTTGCCCGGCTGCTCGACGCGAGGACGGAGGTACGCATGCTTCGGGGTGATGCACTGCTTGTTGCCGCACGAGGCATCG
>Ga0302277_1000558_pt1 | contig 28369 bp, 18 predicted proteins | sample III_Bog_N3_1_FD_198759 | JGI IMG/M metagenome (GOLD analysis project Ga0302277, IMG submission 198759) | Peat permafrost microbial communities from Stordalen Mire near Abisko, Sweden - III_Bog_N3_1 | ecosystem: Environmental > Terrestrial > Soil > Wetlands > Peat | place: Sweden: Abisko... | reverse complement strand
CCAGCAATGCGGTTACATCGACCGACTCGAGATTCCGGACACGATCGTCTCCTTCCATGTCGCGCTACCCCCTCGCGGGAACGTTCCACTCGTGATTTACTTCCACGCCCGCTTCCTGGCGATGTATCGAAATAGAGCAATGACTTGGCGTCGGAGTTTAGCACAAGAAACTTCCTCGGAACAGACCTCAGACTGCTTCTGACCCAAGAACTGTGACCCCAAATTTCCAAACACGTCGCGTTAACAGTCAAAGCCCCCCAGAAAGGCAAACGGGCTCACAGGAGAATGTTATGAAACACGAGAATCAATCGAACAACAGCGTTTTGACCACCGCCCCACGGACGTACCCGAGCGGCCTTCTCTCTCTGGCTGCCTTTCTCCTGTGGGGCATCACCGCCTCGGCCTCGAACCCAAGAATTGTTGCCGAGCAGGGTTTCACGATTGCCCCGAACGCCGAGACGGCGATCATCTTGAGGACCCAGCCCGACGCTACTTGCGACTTGCATGAACTGGGAACGAGTGACAGCCGCTCCATGCGCTTCTACGCCAATAGCGACGGCTATGTGAAAATCCATGCCAATGCCCGGGAAGGAATCGAAGGCCGGGTTCAGCTCGATTGCGCCGCGCAGGGCCGTACCGTGAGCCATCCGCTCCATCTGCTCGCCAGCTCGACGCCAACCAGCGATATGCCGGTCCCGCAGAGCACCATGCCGATGCCGAAGGGATCGAAGGTTCGCCCGGCGCTGACCGAAGCCCAAGCGCAGTCGATGACTGATGACCAATTGGATAAACTCGGCTATCCGGCGCGGCCCGACGCGCTGATCTCGCCCGATAAGTACGCCAAATGGCTGGACCGAGTTTCCCGGCCCATGACCGTGCTTCCAACACACTTGGTCAGCACCAACGTCACGGCGACGCCGGCTAGCTACACCTCGTCGAACTGGAGCGGACTCGAAGCGCACAGCAAGACTCAACACGAGTACAGCGCGGTGACTGCCATCTGGAACGTGCCACCGATCGCGCTGGCCTCCTCCGACGGCAACACAGACTATTCCGCCTTCTGGGTCGGGCTCGATGGCGATGGAACCAAAGATCTGGTGCAGGCAGGAACCGAGCAGGATGCCCAGGAATTTGAAGGCATCGTGTTTGCCAATTACTACACTTGGTCCGAACTTCTTCCCAACCAGCCCACGGAAAGCTTCATCTCTGGCGTGAATGCCGGCGACGAGATGGAAGTCGAGGTTTGGATTGGCACGGGATCGGGGGCGCCGAACCCGAACGGCAGCCTCGGCAGTTTTCGGATCTCGGACATCACCCAGAATCAGGAATGGCGTTTCGATACGGCGCTGGATGGCACGAAATACAACGGCACCGAAGCAGAATGGATCATGGAGCGTCCCACGGTTGGTGGCGGGCTGCCGGAGCTTGCCGCATATTTAGTCACGGTCATGGCAGACACGGATGTGCTGAACGCGAAAACTAACAAGTGGGTTGCCAGTGGCACGGCGGCCAACCGCAACATCAGCATGTGGAACGGGAAGGACGAGCTTTCGGAAGCGACCTGGGAGGGTAAAGGAGTCAATCAGATGTCCTTCTTCTGGCTCAACTATCGGTGAGGTTAACCGTTCTCAAAACCCTGGCATCGCGCGTAGGCGCGGCGCCAGGGTTTTTGCTGTTTACGGCCAAAGTTACTTCGACTCCTGCGATGGTGGACCTTGGAGATGCTGGATCGCAGTCGGGTGACCCCAAAATTCAGACAATGTCGCGTTTATCAGTGACGGCTTGAACTTTCTCTGCAAACGCTGTGAGGCGATCACAATGCAGCTCAGGAGTTAGTTCGCAGCCGCAACTCAGCTCCGGAGAGATCGTTATGAACATTCAGAATGCGAAAGTCGCCGAACGTCTTGACGTTGAAAACTGCAAAGTGTCGTCGTTTCCCTCCTTCGCCGCACAGAGGGCCAAGATTGCAACCAAGTTCTTCTGCTCCGTTCTGATGCTCTGTGTTTTGGGTATGCAGGCAGCCGCGGCCGACAAGCCGGAAACATCAGGATTAACCGCTCCGACAAAGGAAACGCAAAACAAAATCATCGAATCCTACAGTCGTTCACCCCTGAGCTTTGAAGCGAACCGCGGCCAAACGGCGGAGCAAGTCAAGTTCATATCACGCGGGCCGGACTATACGCTGTTTCTGACCGACGACGAAGCTGTGCTTGCGCTAAAGAATCGTTCCAAGGTTCGCGGAACTGCCGGGACAACCCTAAGACTGCAACTAGCGGGCGCAAATCGGCATGCCACGGTCGATGGATTAGAGGATCTGACGGAGAAGAGCAATTACTTCGTGGGCAACGATCCCAAGCAGTGGAGAACTAATATCCCAACCTATGCGAAGGTCAAATATCACGATGTCTATCCAGGCGTCGATGTCGACTACTATGGCACGCAGCAGCAACTGGAATTTGACTTCCTCGTCGCTCCCGGTGCCGACCCGAATCAGATCATACTCAATCTGCGAGCCGACTCGTCCGTCAAAGCGGAGGGCCAAACTTCGCTGCGCCTTGACAAGAATGGTGACCTGGTCGAGTCAACCCGAGCCGGCGAGTTCCGTCTGCGCAAGCCAACTGTCTATCAGATGCTGACTGATGCCGGGACTACTGAGAAAAAGCTGGTTGAGACCAAGTATGTTCTCAAGAACAATAACCAGATTGGATTCGAAGTAGCTTCTTACGACAAGACCCGCGAACTCGTGATCGACCCGGTCGTCCCTTTTTATTCGACCTACCTCGGGGGCGCGAAGAACGATTACGGCTACAGCATTGCCGTGGACCACATCGGCAACGCCTACATTACCGGGAGCACGGCTTCCGTGAATTTCCCAGTTGGCGCCTGCATCATTTGTGTCTACAACGGTGGAGCCTCCGATGCGTTTGTGACCGAACTCAATCCGGGCGGATTTCCAGTTTACTCAACCTACCTTGGGGGGGCCGCGAATGACTACGGATATGGCATCGCGGTCGATTTCAATGGGTCGGCCTACGTAACCGGCAGTACGACTTCGGTAAATTTCCCAGTGGTTGCTTGCGTCATCTGCGTGTTCCAGGGTGGTGTGGATGCCTTTGTAACCGAACTGGCGCCGGGCGGAGCTGGGTTGGTCTACTCCACCTACCTGGGTGGGGCAGGGAATGACTATGGTCGTGCCATCGCGGTAGATAACAACGGAGAGGCGTACGTAACGGGCAGCACGAATTCTCATAACTTTCCGGTCGTTGGTTGTGTTTTTTGCGCCTTTCGAGGAGGAGCGGCGGACGCCTTTGTCACCGAACTGAAACCATTGGGAGCCGGATTTGTGTTTTCCACTTATCTGGGTGGGAAGGGCAATGACTACGGCTACGGAATCACAGTCGACCCGAACCAACGGCCGATCGTGACCGGCAGCACAACCTCGGTCAACTTTCCGGTCGTGGCTGGCTGTTTCCAGTGTGCGAACGCGGGCTTATCCGATGCTTTCGTCACCGAATTCAACTTCGCTGGAGCGGGCTTGCTGCATTCGACTTACTTGGGTGGAGCGGGCAATGACTATAGCTATGCCATCGCTCAAGATCCGCAGGGCGGCATCTTCATCACGGGCAGCACCGCATCGCTGAATTTCCCGGTCGTCGCTTGCCTCCAGTGCGGGTTCCAAGGTGGAGCGTCCGATGCGTTTGTCACGCACTTTGACCAGTTCCTGGCGGGACTGTTCTACTCCACCTACCTCGGTGGCGCCGGCACCGATGCCGGACGCGGAATCGCCTCGGATGCCAATCTGGATGCAATCGTTACCGGCTACACAAGTTCCGCGAACTTTCCGGTGGTGAACTGCTTCCAATGTGTCTACAACGGCGGAGCGTCAGACGCCTTTGTGACCAGCCTCATTCCACCTGGGCCGGGGCTGAACTTCTCCACCTATCTCGGTGGAAAGGGCAACGACTACGGATACGGCGTCGGAGTTAACCTGGCCTTCAATCCTACGGCGGCCTTCGTCACCGGCTCGACAACCTCAGTCAACTTCCCGGTCCTGGCCTGCTTCCAATGTGTCACTGGCGGAGGATCGGATGCTTTTGTTGTCGGATTACCTTGAGCAACGGGACAGACGAAAGTGTCTGTTGGCGCGGGAGGAGGTTTACTCCTGCGCCTCTCATTGTTTCGCTCCTGGATCTCTCGTCTTTCGGAAACGTCGACCGGATCTGTACCGAAAAGTCGGCATGGCTGGAGACAAAATCCTGGATGCTGGCGCGTTTTCCGGGACCGATCCAAAGGCATAGCTTATGGATTGCCCGTGGTCCGCGCGGAATCTGGATCCGCACACTGGACGCATTTTAAACTCTTGCTGCCTGAATCCAGTGACGCTCGAAACCCAGCACCTCCTGCCGCAGTTGCCATAGCTTACACTAAAACCACATGCTCAACCGGGGCTATGCCTATACCGCTTTGCCGTCTGGATTCGCATTGCAGCAGTAGGTTCATGGGGAGATTCAAATTAAGTAATTCAGGGTCACTTCCGTCTATCCCCGAATTTTCCAAAGCTGCAATAACAGCGCGAAATGGCTATAGTGCCGCCGGGTCCCCGGCGGCGCAGGAACGGTATCGAGGTAATGACGCGCCTGCTAGAATCGGCGAAGAAGTCGAAATGGCCGAATTCAAAGACAGGATTCCTACCGGAGGCGGTAGGGTCACGTATCTCTACTATCCGGACGGACGACGCGCCACGCAAATCTCCGGCTTCATGCGAGCGGTGTTTATGGTCGCCGTCAGCTTGGATGGTCGTCACATTCTTGGAATTATTCCTGCGACGGGAATCGGTCAGGGCGCAGTCTATCCGCAGCCATCGGTAACGACCTATATACAGTCCGACGAGCAGAGCATGTGGGGACGAAACTGTCCTTTCTGCCACAAGTATTTCCGAAGTACTCACTTCGCGGGCGATACCTGCTGTCCATATTGTGCAGAGGCTGGGCCCGGCCTAGCATTTACGACTGCCGATCAATCAGCCTATGTCTTGGCTTGCTACGACGCGTTCGCGCGCTCATATATGGAGAACAAGAGCACATCGGTCGATGAGGCAAGCGTTACGGACTCGAAGTCAGCGTGGCATTACTCGGAGGTGAAGCAACAATTTCACTTCAAATGTCAGACGCCAAAGTGCGGGGCTGAGACTGACATAAAGGGTGATGGCAGAGCGTACTGTCCACGATGCGGGCGTTCGAACGGACGCAAGGTATTCGTCGATTCCATGAACAAGATGCTGGCGGAATTGAACGAAACTAAGGCGAACCAAGTGGACGAGGGAGCGCGCCAGGGCGTCTGGGAACGGATGATCAAAGACTCTGTTACGAACTTGGAAGCGCTCGCCAATCATCTTCGATTCAAACTGCTCCGCTTGCCTATGACTCCGAGAAGGAGAAAGCAGGTAGAGAGGGAGAGTTTTCAGAACCCGTTCCAAACCGATGAGGCGTTGCGCGAGTGGTTCGATATCGGGCTGATGGAGTGGGACGGGAATGATGAGGCCCCGAAACGACGGCTCCCTACGGACGCCGCATTCGTAAAGAAGATGTTTCAGAAGCGAAACGTACTTGTCCACAACAATGGGGTAGTCAATGATGAATACCTCGAACGAAGCGGAGACTCCGAATTCAGTTTGGGCGAACGTATCGTGGTCCGCGACCATGAAGCCAAGCGTTTTATAGAAACTGTCCGTGCGATGGGAGAAAATCTTCTCGACGGAGTGGAGCATGGAATCCAATGATCAACGAAGAAGAACTCTCGTATAAACGAGGCGAAGTGGTCGAGTTCAATTTAACGCTCGGAGCTGGTCCGAAGCGCTGCAGAGGCGTCGTTCTGAACACCGCGGTGCTCTACGGGCGCGCCGCGCGCCAGATCTGGATTCTCGACATCGACGACGCTACTCCGGAACTGGACACTCGATGGAAGAATAAGAAGATGCTCGTCCCGGAGGGAGATATCATCTCTCTCATCCCAGAAGTTCCAATCGGAAGAGATACTCTCCTGCGAGACAATCCTGTTTCCTGTCCCGTTCGCGACTTCAAGCGTGGCGAGTTTGAAACACCCGCCATCCGGGTTACCGTTGCTGTTCCAGTTTCGGCAGCGGTTCCTCTGAAGGTCGCAGAGGAAGTTGAGGAACAGGACGAACCTAACTCCAGTCCCGGCACCTAGCGCGACGAGCCCGCATGCACGTTAGGAGATGGGCGGGGTGGCCTACCTTTGCATTGCACCATTCCCACGGAGGGTGCCCCGCGCTTGCGTTTTTACAAGGGTGGGCGGCGATGCTGCCGGGGCAACTCTTGTCCGTTCTACACCGCCCGTTGGGTATGCCGTCGTCGTACCCGCCCTTCGCCAGCGCGAAGGACGGGGCTGCCGCATCTGTGGTGGCTTCTGCAGTTTGAAGGCCGGGGCCACCCGCCGGGAATCAAATTAGGGTCGCCGTTGAACCCCGTGCGATCCCGCCACTCCGAATCCCAAATGTGAATTAGCCGAGTGCTCCCGGCTCGAATCTGAGATTTGGGCCATAGACCAGCCTCAGGACTAAACTACGTACCAGTGAACCAGTGCATCTATTGCCGATCTGAACTGCCAGATAATGCGCCACGCGAACACATAATTCCGCAGAGTTTCGGCGTATTCAAGCCTGATCTTACGCTGCGCTGTGTCTGCAGTGAATGCAATGGACACTTCGGCTCCAAGCTTGAATGGCCGATGCTGAACGAAAGCATCGAGGCGGTTCGCCGTCTTCAGTTTGGTCATAAGGGCAGGATTGGCGGGATTGGCACAAAAGGCCTCGCGCCTACAGTCGGAGAGGGAGAAGATTGGAAGGGCGCCCGGATAGTGATGCGGTCGGACAGGAACGGGAAGGAGAGCACGGAGGTTTTGCCGCAGGTCGGAGCGCGGCGCACCCATTCAGACCCATTCGAGTGGGTTCTTGAGAAAGACCTGAGTGCTGAGTTTGCGGCGCGATACCCGAAAGGGAGCGAGTTTCGCATAGTTGGCGGCCAAACCCCAGCCGATAATGAACGTCTAGTTCAGAAGCTCATCGCAGTGTGTCCAACGTTCGTCTATGGGGGCGTGATGAATCCGCCATTCAGCGATGACGGTAAAGTCATGCTCAATATCGAGTACCAAGTGAGTCGAGTCGTCGCGAGATGCCTGTGCAAGATTGCCTTCAACTATATGGCACTGACTTGCGGAGAGACCTTCGCGCTTTCGAGTGAATTCAACGAGATGCGGGAGTTCATTCGCAACGATATCGGAGACGATAGCGGACGTGTGTTTGTGAAAGGAAAGCCGATTATCGCTCAGGAGATAGTCACCGGGCAGCGCGGAACCGACGGGCACGTGTTGACAGTTGAAGGGCGTCTTTCGGACCAGACCCTCGAAATACAACTCGCCCTCTTCAACAGCATTCCGTACAAGATTCCGATGACTCGGAATTACATCGGACATCTCTTCGCCAAAGGACACCACTTCAGCCAAGAGACTGGAGAAGTCTCAGAACTGCAGACAACATACGCCGGTGCGGATTTTGATCCAAGCAAGATCACCTGGTAAGGCGACTCACGGCGTGGTGGCTCAGGTGAATGCTCCAGTCGCTTGGATGTGCTACTCCCATGACAACAGCTCGCTCACTAAGGTCCGGATTAGCCCGGATAAGTCGGCTTCTCGTCAGTGATTCGTCGGTGGCGACTCAATGAGCAGCGACGCAGTAACAGCGCTCAAAGTTGCAAGGCCTGTCGCTATCCAGATCACAACGCGGTAGCCCCTGAGGAATGATTCGGTAATCGCACTCTGAACCATGAGATTGGGATAGTGAGCGGCGGCGAGCTGAGGCCGGGCGGCATCAATCTGAGCCCGAACGTCGGGGGGCAACGCGAGTAGTTCGAGGGATCGATCGAGCGAGTGGTTGAAAACCGTGACCAGGACCGCGCCGAAAACAGCAACCGCAAGCAGAGCAGCCAAACGGGAAACTGCATTATTGACTCCGGAGGCAAGTCCTGACTCGGATTCAGGTACAGCGTTCATCACTGTCGTAGTCAAGGGAGCAACACTGATAGCCATGCCTAGCCCCATCAGCACGACTGCTGGGAAGAATGTGGCCCAGTAGCTCCCAGCCTGCGGCACTATTGCAAAGAGCGCGATCCCACAGGCAGCAACAAGAGGCCCAAACGTGAGCGGGATTCGTGATCCATGGCGCGCAACCAGACCACCAGCCCAGCGTGATAGTCCAAACATGATGGCTATAAAAGGGAGAAACGCCGCACCTGCCTGAGTAGCTGTGTAATGTTGGATCTGGATTAGGTCTATCGGGAAAAAGAACATCAATCCGCCGAGGGATGCATACAGAAACAGTGTCAATAGATTTGCGCCCGCAAAGTTTCGCGAGCGAAACAGCTTGAGCGAAACCATCGGCGCATGAGACCAATGCTCCACAGCAACGAATCCTGTCAAAGAGACTCCGCCCAGAACCGCTGCAGCCGCAACCAGGTAGCCGCCGTGGCGAGCACGAGCCGGCCATTCAATCAGCGCGTACGTGACACCACCAAGTCCGAACGTCACCAGAAGGGCGCCAAGCCAGTCAAGATGATGTGAGGCATTCTCGTTACGGCTCTCCGGCACCTTGGCGGAGAGGAGGATGACTGCCAGCGCAAGCGGGAGATTCAGGAAGAAGACCCAGCGCCAGGTGGAGTGCTCGATCAGCCAGCCCCCGATGACAGGGCCGACAGCCGCAGTAATTGCGGAAAATCCGGACCACGTGCCAATCGCCTGTCCTCTAGTTTCTTCGGGAAAGGACGCCGTGATCAGTGCAAGACTTCCCGGTACCAGCAGGGCTGCACCTATGCCCTGAATCGAGCGGGCCCAGATCAGCATGTCAATATCTCGAGCCAGGCCACACCACGCGGAGGCGGCTGCGAACACGACGACGCCAGAAATGTACACCTTGCGACGGCCGAAGATATCTCCAAGAGCGCCGCCTACAAGGAGCAGCGCGGCCAACATCAAAGCATATGATTCGATGACCCATTGCACGTCTGAAATGGAGGCTTGCAAAGCGTTTTGCAGCGCGGGAAGGGCGACATTAACGACGGTTCCGTCAATGAACGCCATGCTCGATCCCAGGATGGTGGCCGCAAGCACGATACGTCCGCTTGCTTGCGGGTTCGAGCTAGCATTTCGCATGGCGCTTTCTGATCATAGACCGCGTATGGAGAACCCAAGAGAGGACTCGGAACCTCTCACAACGCGGCAGTAACTGGCCATCGGGTTAACAAAACGATTTGCTCATCGGCTGCCGGAAAATTTCTCGCCCTTATTTGTCCACGACTTGTTTGACTTTCCCAGAGCTGGGTTCAAAAGTCAGATCCCCGAAGTAAACAGCTTTGATGACGTGTGTCTTAGCCGCCAATGAGGAAGTTGAGAAGATCGCCATCCCGCCTCTGGTAACACCCGCGCCGATAGCATTCGAGCCGTCGTAAAATGTCACCGTCTCTCCATCGGGAATCGCGCCGTAGACCGATGTCACTAAAGCGGTGAAAGTCACGGTTTGACCAGTTAACTCGCGTTTTACCATCGAGGGTTAAAAACCCTAAACAAGATATTGAAACGTGTCAGCCGTTATCTCATGAATACCCTTCGGCAATCCAAGTCGGTCATCAAAAAACTTAACTCTGAGTTTGTCGGCGCTCACTTTAAATAGATAGTGGGCGCCGCTTCCCGGTTTTTCTACGATCACATAAGGACCATCAGCATTGAAGTCGAATTGAATCCACTTGCCGGATTTTTCGTTCCTGAGTCTAATGTGCTTCCAACCTCTTCGACCTCAATGAACAAAAAAATTGTGGACTCCCGTTTAAGCATCTCCGTGAGGCAAGCCCATTCTTTAGGAGCAAGAGCCTTTGCTACAACCTTCATCTCAGCTGGATTCTGATTCTCCATCCTATTTCTTCTCTCTCTCACTATCGCCACTAGTAGAGGTTGTCTTTCCCGGACTTGGCCCGTCGGGAGTCGCTTTAGGTGGCGGCGGCGGAATCACAGGATTCTTCGTGTGCGATTGATCGAACACGGTTCCGAGGAACTGACTGTATGACCCATCATCGATGGGAATTCCCGGTACAGCTGATCCAGGGACAGAGCTATCGACCGAGACTCCTAAGAAGCTTGAGGGAACGAGCACCCCCTTGATGTAGTTCGTGAGTAAGGAGTCTCTCCTTCCCTCAAGCATAGAGAGTTGGTCTCGCACCAAGTCTGTCATTCTGGCTACGTCTTCCCTCGTTGCGGCTAGTCTTTGTTGAGATCGAACAATCTCCAATATATCTTCCAATACATCTTCGGCACTTCGTCTCGGCGTCGGCGCTGCCGCGTGTTGCGTCGCAATTGTGGCTAGCTGCTTTTCTAAATGCGGCCAAAACGCCTCGAAACTCTTTTCGAGAATCTTAGGCGTGACATCCTCTTTATCACCTTTGGCAGCGGCGTTGACGGTCGATAGCAGCTTAACGATTTCATCGCGTTCGTTGCGTACGCTCTGAAATTGTGAGAGCGGCCCTTCCACCGCCGATTGCCTGATATTGAATAGAAATGGACAGACATTTACTTGCGCGTTCGCAATTGCCTTGGATAGGGCACCAGCCTCGAAGTTGAGCCATGGTGCGGTAAGGTTGTCTTCAGTTAAGCAAATGATACTGAATCGCGACTCGGCCAGTGCTTTTTCGACTTCGGCGCTCCATCGCGCTCCCTTCTGAATGTCTTCAGAGGACACATATGGGTCGATTGATTGAATTACGAGCGGTAGCCACTCTTTGAAAGCTAGCGCCACTTCGTGGCTCACTCTTCCCGACCAACTCAAAAAGACCTTCATTGCATTCTTGCCTCAGGGACTACAGACACCTTGTGTCGGCTGAGATTCTAGCATCGACTATTGTTTTGGCGGTCCGAAGAAGTCCCTCCCCCGGTCGTTTGGCCTTGTCACCGCCTACGCTGCTCGCGTGACTCCAGCCACGCCTTTACTGAAGCGATCTTGTAGAAAATCTGCCGCTCGATCACAGTGCGAGGGGGAGCTATGCGCTTGACTTCCCAGCGTCGGAGAGTGCGCAAGGTGACTCCGAGTTGTTTGGCTAGCTGTTCTGGCGTGACGTACCCTTCAAGAAGGGCTGACAATGGTGGCGGCGATGCGATGAGCTGTGTGTTCATGCAGCGAGCATGACCCATACAGTCATTGGCGGTCTAATGGATAAAAATGACGATTCACAGCGAAATCAGCCGAGTGACTGTTGACAAAGTGTTGACAGAAATTTGAGGGGAAAAGCAGAAATGCGTGAAAGGTGCATGAATACTGGTAGCGCTAACGGGAATCGAACCCGTGTTTGAAGATTGAGAATCTTCCGTCCTAACCCCTAGACGATAGCGCCACTTCTGAGGGCACAACGCTTGATTATAACAAAATAGTGGTGAGTGCCCAGATTGGTCGGATGCGACATTGTCGTGATTTTTTCCCAGGTTTGGTAGAGGGTTGGCCCCTCTCCCAATGGAGTTCGCGAAGATAATTTTGCGGGTTATCTTGACAAGCACAGACTGCAGAGGGATACTTCATCAAGGCGAACAAAAAGCGAACATGCTTTAGGCGCCGAGGGGTTATCCTGCCCTACGTTCCCTGACAATGGTGCGAAAGTATGTCTGCCTCTCCAGTTTTTACAGCGGCGGCCACGGGCCGCCCTTTTATTTTTCCGCCGCCGTCTTCTCAGCACTTTGCTCTGCGTTCAGGCGCGGAGAAAGGGGCAATGGGAGAGAAGGCGGCGGGAATTTTGTCTTACATGGGCGCCGGCTCAAAACTGGGCGCTGTCGTTCCAGCGTCGCGACTGGATGTGCGTCCGTTACCGGAGATGGTTTCGAGTGGGATTGCGCAACTGGACTCGCTGTGCGGAGGATTTCCTCGCGGATGCCTGACGGAAATCTGCGGCACGGGTTCCTCGGGACGCACCAGTATTTTGCTTTCCGCCTTAGCCCACGCTACAGAACAGGGGGAAGTTTGTGCGTTAGTGGATGCCAGCGATGCGTTCGATCCGGCATCGGCGGCGGCGGCTGGGATGGAGATGAATCGTTTGTTGTGGGTGCGGTGTGGAGAAAAAAAATCGTTACAGAAAGATAAAAGTCAGAAAGATAGAAATAAAGATAAAGATTTCGCGCTGACGCAAAAAATAAGCCATGAAAAAACCGGCGCGCATCCGAATATGCCAGGCATGCCAGCCAGGGATTTCGATTTGAGTACGTCTTGGGGGATAGGACAAGGACAAGCCACCGAAAAAAAGTTTGGGTTTCGCCGCTGGGAATCCCGGCTGAGCCAATTGTTGAAAGTCACGGATCTGCTTCTGCAGAGCAACGGTTTTGGCATGATTGCTCTCGATTTGGGAGATATTCCGGTGCAAAGTGCGCGGCGGATTTCTCTGGCCTCGTGGTTTCGCTTCCGGCGCGCCGTTGAAAATACTCCGACGGTGCTACTTGTTTTGGAACAGCAGCCGATCGCGGGCAGTTGCTCGTCGCTGCTGGTGAAGGTGTCGGGCAACAGGTCTCAAGACGCGGGGAAAAAGCGGTCAACTGTCAGCAGTCAGCTCTCAGTAATTCCACCGATGCTGACAGATCTGGCGCACGCACAATTATTGGATCAATTGGAAATTACGGCTGAGTTGCTGTGCTCGCGGTTCGAAAGAAAGTTGGAACGCAAGCCGGTGCAATCGACGAGGGCAAGTTTCAAGAGTCGAGCAGCCTGGGCGGGATAGGACGGGTGAGATAGGAAACTAAGAACGGAGAGCTGAGAGCTGTTTCCCATGTTTGCCTGTATTTTCATTCCCGATTTTCCCGCGCAGGCGATTATTCGCCTGGAGCCTGAGTTGCGCAGGCTCGCGGTCGTGGTGCTGGCGGGACATGCGCCGTTGGAAAGGGTTGTGGCGGTCAATGAAAATGCGCGGCAAATGGAAGTTGAGCCCGGCACAACCAAGTCGCAACTGGAAGCTTGGCAGAATCTCGTACTGCGGGCGCGTTCGGAAGCGCATGAAAATTCTGCCCATGCGGCGCTGCTGGATTGTGCGCAGTCGTTTTCTCCCGTGGTCGAAGACACGGCGCCGGATGTGGTGTTGCTGGACCTGGCCGGACTGGAGTCGCTACTGGGTCCATTGCCAAAGATTGTCCACGATTTGGCGCAGCGCGTTTCAGAGATGGGGTTGGAAGGAAATGTTGCAGTGGCGGCGAATCCCGATGCTGCGTTGCTGGCTGCGCGGGGATTCCGTGGCGTTACTTTAATTCCCCAGGGTGAGGAAGGAGAGCGGTTAGGGGATTTGCATGTCGATGTGCTGCTGGAAAGTTTTTCTTCCGATGCGCAGGAGGCCACGCGCTGGGAGGAAATATTTGACCGCTGGGGAATTCGCAAATTGCGTTCGTTGGCTGCGCTTCCAGGGGTTCCGGTCAGCGAGCGTTTAGGGCAGCAGGGAATCCATCTGCAAAAGCTGGCGCGGGGTGCGGCATCGCGTAGCTTGCGCGGGTTGGAAGCGCAACAGGTTTTTGCCGAGAGCGTGGAACTGGAATATCCCATTGTTCTGCTGGAGCCCCTGGCATTTTTGCTGAACCGCATGCTGGAGCAAATTTGCGCGCGATTGCGAGCGCGGGCGCTGGCGGTGCAAGAACTGCATTTGAATCTGGAACTGGCACCGATGCAGGGAAATGGTTGTGCAACTTCGGCCAAGGCTACTCGGACATTCACGCGAAGTCTGAATTTGCCGATCCCTGTGCTGGATTCGAAGGTGTTTTTGAAATTGTTGCAACTGGATTTGCAGGCGCATCCGCCAGGAGCGCCGATTGTAAAAGTACGTTTGTCGGCGAATCCGGCGCGTCCGCGATCGTTGCAAAGTGGATTATTTCAGCCGGTTTTTCCCGAGCCTGAAAAACTGGAACTGACGCTGGCGCGCATTGCCGGAATTGTGGGCGAGGGGCGAGTGGGATCCGTGGAATTGCTGGATACGCATCGCGAAGGAGCGTTTGTGGTGCGGCATTTTGCGCCGTTAGAAGTTTCGTACCTTTCAAACAGAGTGGAACCGAGTTCTCGAAAGCGAAAGATTATGTCTCTGCCGGAAAACGATAGTCCATGCGAGTTGGAAGAGAAGGTTGCTGAAAATGCAGAAGAAAATGCGCGGGAGAAAATGAGCGCAGTGATTGCGCTGCGATTGTTTCGACCTCCGCTGAGCGCAGTGGTGACGGTGCGTGAGGCGAAGCCGCTACGGGTGCAATGCGCGGAGCGCGAAGATGTTGCCGGTGAGATTGTATGGACCGCCGGCCCCTGGCGGTCTTCCGGCGACTGGGCGGAACAGGATGGTTGGTCGCGGGAAGAATGGGATATTGCCGTGTCCGTTGAAACTGGGCTTGTTTTGTATCGACTGGTGCAGGACAAGATCGAGGGGAAGTGGTTTATCGAGGGAACGTATGACTAGAAAAAGTTCTCAGTTCTCAGTTCTCAGTGCTCAGTTCTAAGTTTCTCAATCTCAGGGGAACAACTGAGAACTGAGAACTCAGGGCTGGGAACTCAGAACTCAGAGCCTCGAATTAACTATGTATGTTGAACTCCATTCCCGCTCCGCGTTCAGCTTTCTGGAAGGAGCTTCGCTTCCGGAGGAATTGATTGGGGTGGGCTCGAAACTGGGAATGCCAGCGATGGCATTGCTGGATCGAGATGGAGTGTATGGCTCGCCGCGTTTTCATCTCGCCGCGAAGAAGGCAGAGATCGAAGCGCATATCGGGGCCGAGGTAACGTGTGCGTTCTCACCCCTTCGAAGTGAATTTCGTCTCCCGCTGCTGGTGGCATCGCGTGCTGGATATCAAAATCTTTGCCGCCTGATTACGAGAATGAAGTTGCGGGTTGGGCGCAAAGAGGGAGGCTGCGCCGCGGCTCCAGATTGTATTGAGTATGCCGGTGGTTTGATTTGTTTGACGGGTGGAGAAGAGGGGCCGCTGGCCGCAGGGCTCAGGCAAGGTGGACCACAAGCGGCATTGGAAGCGGTGAAGCGGCTCACAGAAATGTTTGGCCGCAGCCATGTGTATGTCGAATTACAGCGCCACTTTCATCGCGATGAGGAACATCGAAATCGAGTAGCGATTGAAATCGCAGAGACATTGAAGCTGCCGCTGCTCGCGACCAATGGCGTGAATTATGCTGTGCCGTCCGCCCGGCAACTGGCGGATGCATTTACCGCTTTGCAACATCATCGAACCCTGGCCACTGCCGGGCGGCTACTGGCGCGCAATGCGGAGCGGCATCTTAAATCTGCGGCAACGATGAAGGAGCTCTTTGCGGACCTTCCGCAGGCCATTGCGAATACGGTTGAGCTTTCCTCACGGCTGGAATTCACGCTGAATGATTTGGGATACGAGTTTCCGCGGTATCCCGTGCCGGAAGGGGAGACGATGATGTCGTTTCTTCGCGAGCGCACGCGGGAAGGATGGCAAAGCCGCTACGGACGAGCCGAGGCAGAGCTCAAGAAACGCGCGCGGCGGCAGATTGAGCGCGAACTGAACTTGATCGACCATCTAAAACTTCCTGGATATTTTTTGATTGTCTGGGATCTGGTGCGTTTTTGCCGGGAAAATAAAATTCTGGTGCAGGGCCGCGGATCGGCCGCCAATAGCGCGGTTTGCTATTCGCTTGGGATCACGGCGGTAGATCCGATTGGGATGGAATTGTTATTTGAACGATTTCTTTCGGAGGAGCGCGGGGAGTGGCCGGACATCGATCTCGATTTGCCCAGCGGCGACGAGCGGGAGCGTGTGATCCAGTATGTGTATCAACGTTACGGGCAGCGCGGCGCGGCCATGACGGCGAACGTGATCACCTATCGCAATCGCATGGCGGCGCGCGAAATGGGCAAGGCGTTGGGATTCGATGAAGACACGCTAAAACGAATTTCGGCGGCAGTAGCGACATGGGAATTCAAAGACGAGCATGACGCATTGGACCGGCGGCTGCGCGATGCCGGGCTTGACCTGACACATCCGCGAATTCGCAAGTATTTCGAATTGTGCATGGCCGTACAGGATCTGCCGAGACATCTCGGGCAACATTCGGGGGGCATGGTGATTTGCGAAGGCCGGCTGGATTCCGTGGTTCCGCTGGAGCCGGCTTCGATGCCGGGACGCGTCGTCGTGCAATGGGATAAAGAAGACTGCGCGGATATGGGAATCATCAAAGTCGATCTGCTTGGCTTGGGCATGATGGCGGCGCTGAAAGATTCGCTGGAGTTAATTCACGATCACTATCACGAAGAAGTGGATCTGGCGCATCTTCCGGCGGACGACCCTGCCGTATACTCCACGCTGCAAAAAGCCGATACGGTAGGAATGTTTCAAGTGGAGAGCCGGGCGCAGATGGCTTGCCTGCCGCGGCTCAAGCCGGTGAAGTTTTACGACATTGTGGTGCAAGTCGCGATCATACGGCCGGGGCCGATTGTGGGGAATATGGTGAATCCATTTCTCAAGCGGCGGCAGGGGAGAGAAGAAGTGTCTTATCCCCACCCCTCGTTAGAAACGGTGCTGGGGCGCACGTTGGGCGTGCCGTTGTTTCAGGAGCAGTTGTTACGCATGGCGATGATCACCGCAAATTTTACGGGAGGCGAGGCGGAGGAATTGCGTCGCGCGATGGGTTTCAAGCGATCCGAAATGCGGATGAAAGCGATTGAAGAAAAGCTGCGCGCGGGCATGACGCGCAACGGAATTCTGGGAGAGACGCAGGAGCAGATCATTCAGTCCATTACTTCGTTTGCGCTTTATGGATTTCCCGAATCGCATGCCGCGAGTTTTGCTCTGATTGCCTATGCCAGCGCGTATTTGAAATGCCACTATCTGGCGGCGTTTACAGCGGCCCTGCTGAATAATCAGCCGATGGGCTTTTATCATCCCGCGACGATTGTAAAAGATGCGCAACGGCATGGATTGAAGTTGCTGCCGATGGATGTGACGCGATCGGATTGGAAGTGTACGTTGGAAACGGTTTTCAGTTCTAAGTTCCCGGTTTTCAATAATAAAGATAATGCCGGGATGGCGAGCGGGAAAAATATTGCTGTTCGGGTGGGCTTGAAATATGCGCGCGGGTTGCGCGAGCCGGCGGGGCAGGCTTTGGTTCGGGAGCGCAGCCTGGGGCGGTTCGCTTCGGTGCAGGATCTGGCGCGTCGTGTGCCAGAATTGCGAAAAGATGAGTTGACGACACTGGCTGAAATTGGGGCGCTGAATGCACTGGGGACTGGTGGTGAAAAGCGCTTTCATCGCCGCGATGCGATTTGGCAGGTGGAGCGGGCGGTGCGCTGGTCGGGGCCTTTGCTGGATGAGTTACCGGAGGTGGATGGGGAATCGCCGCTGGCGATCATGACGGATGAAGAACGGTTGGTGGCGGATTTTCGCGCCACGGGGCTGACGGTGGGGCCCCATCCCATGCAGTATCGCCGCGCGGAAATGAAGCAGATGGGAATTTATAGTGCCGCGGATCTGGCTCATCTTCCCCATGGACGCCGGTTGAGAATTGGCGGCAGCGTGATTGCGCGGCAACGTCCGGGGACTGCCAAGGGGATGATGTTCATGAGCCTGGAGGACGAAACGGGGATTGCGAATGCAATTGTTTCTCCCGATCTACTGCAGAAGAATCGCGTGCTGCTGATATCCGAACGTTTTCTAATGGTCGAAGGAATTCTGCAAAATCAGGACAATGTGATTCATATACGAGCCGAAAAAGTATCGCCGCTGCGCGTGACTCAGGCGGAAGTTGTATCGCACGACTTTCACTGAGCTGCAAGCGGTTGTCAGCTCCTGCACTGGATTCTCTTCAAACAATCTTGCATTCCAGTAAGCAACCTCTATCAGACTTATCCTCTCTAAACCTAACAATATCGAGTTGCGCGGTACCCGCCACGCTCGTTAAGGAGTTCTTTGCAGTGAAAGTTCCCCCCGGGATTGAAAGAAGTTTTTTTTCATCTATTTGCACTCCACGCCGAACGCGCTTCTGGGCGGCAGTTCTATTCGCCACTCTCATAATCCTTATCGTGCCTGCGTTTGCTGGACTCGGCGAAGATGTGAGTTCTATACAGGGCGATCAGGTTCACATGCAAGGCAGTCTGCGAATCACGCAGGCACAAGCGTACTCGCTGCACGAAATACAGGCTCCGACCGGGACCATTGTCCGTGAATATGTCTCGGCGTCCGGAAAAGTATTTGGCGTGGCATGGCAGGGGCCGTGGCCGCCCGACATGCGCCAGATCCTGGCCAATTATTTTGGGCAATTCGAACAAGCCGCTCAGGTGCAGGTGAGTTCGCATGCTGGGCGAAGGCCATTGTTCATTTCAGAGCCCGGCTTCGTGATCGAAACCAGTGGACACATGCGCTCGTTCGCTGGAAGGGCTTACATTCCGGAGATGGTGCCACAGGGTGTCAGCGCGGAGTCGATCCGATGAACGTAGATAGGATCACCGCAATTTACGCCACTAAAATGAATAAGATGGTCCCTCGTATTTTGCTGATTCCAGCTTGCGGAGTGCTGTTGCTGGCTGCAGCGTGCGGGGGAAGCAGTTCGTCACCGAATATCACAAAAACAAATCCCGTGTCTAATGTGTTGGCGATCACAGTGAATGCAGGGCCGGCAGGAAACTACGCCAATGGCGCTTTCGCGAGCGTGACCGTGTGCGCGCCCAGCACGACGACATGCCAGACGATCGATGGCATCCTGGTCGACACCGGATCTTCAGGGCTGAGAATTCTTTCATCGGCGTTAACAGCGGCGCTGCCGGCACAGAAAGCTGCGGACGGTAATCCGGTGGTGGAGTGTCTGCCTTTCATAAGCGGATACACGTGGGGACCGGTGCAAACGGCTGATGTTGAGTTGGGCGGGGAGAAAGCGAGTTCAGTGCCAATCCAAGTTGTTAGCCAGACGGATTACCCGGTTCCGACGAACTGCGCGGACTTCGGAACTTCGGAAAGCACGCTTTCCGGATTAGGCGCCAACGGGATTCTGGGCGTAGGAAACTTCGCGCAAGATTGCGGCGATGCGTGTGTCGCGACGGGGTCCTCGAATCCGGGGCTTTATTACGAGTGTCCTGCTTCGGGATGTGTGGTGACGGGAGAGAGTCTGGCGCAACAAGTGGTGAATCCGGTCGCGCTCTTTTCGACGGATAATAACGGCGTGCTGATTGAATTGCCGGCCGCGAGTGGTCCGGAAACCAGTTTGAGCGGCTCGCTGATTTTTGGGATTGGTACACAGTCGAACAACGCCTTGGGTGCGGCGAAGGTATACCCAGTCGATGAGTACGGAAATTTTGTCACGACCTTCAACAGCCAGACCTACAATCAGAGTTTCATTGATAGCGGTTCGAACGGTCTTTTTTTTCTAGGCACGGGCACTACTGGATTGCCCGCTTGCGCGGACGCGGACTATTTCTATTGTCCATCCACGACGCAGACGTTCTCGGCCACTAACTCGGGACCGACGGGAACCCCCAGCGCGGCGGTAAGTTTCAGTGTAGCCAACGCAGACAACCTGTTTAATGACAATCCAAATGCCACTGTGTTGGGACAACTCGCCGGTCCGAATTCATTGGGTTTCGACTGGGGACTACCCTTTTTCTACGGGCGGAATATTTTTACGGCGATTGAGGGGTCGAGCACTCCGGGCGGAACTGGGCCTTATTGGGCGTATTAGGAGCGATCTAGGCAGTTGAAAGTTTTCTAGCGTTGTGTCGTAACGACCTTCCTTCGGATAACCCATAGAGTTCTTCCGCCAAATTTTTGGCGTGATCGCCGATGCGTTCGAGTGCTTGGGCCGCGAGGAGAATGTCAAAATTCTTCTGTCCGGTGGGAGTATTCGGCTCAGCCAAGTGTCTATGAAAGAGTGAGTGGCAGATTCGATCGACTTCGGGATCGGACTGCAGAACGTTCTGAGCCTGTTCCACATCGCGTTTCAGAAAGCCCTGATGAACCTGCTCCAGCATGGTGCAAAGCAGGGAAGCCATCTCCACCAGTTGGCGGGAATCGGCGGCAGGTAACTTCTCGCGGCGCGCCTGCAATTGCATAACTGCGCTATAGGCAAGATCTCCGATGCGTTCGAGATCGGTAATGAACTTAAGGCAAGCGAGCAGTTCGCGCGCCTTAGCCTCGCCGACGCGGGTGATGGCCTCGGGAAGCTGGTCGTCAATCTTACGCTCGATCTGGTCCAATTCTTTTTCGCAATCCTTGATGGCGAGAAAGGCGAGTCGCGAACCATCCGATAAATAGTCTTTTACGTTGAAGACGGCGTCACGGGCAATCAGGCATCCGCGAATCACGAGGGCAGTGAGTTCGTCTTCGGCGAGATCGTCATTGCTGTGGTTGTTGCGGCTATCGATGGAAGCCGATATGGAGCGAGCGGAACGGGTTCGAGGTTGGGCCGCTCGGGTTCGAGGTGAAGGCTTCTGGCGCTTAGATCGCACTGCCAAGGACTTCTTTTTGGGGGCCATGGTGAGCACGCGATTCCGTATGTGCCAATTCTAGCGGAACTAGAATAAAGCGGAAGTGTGAAGGGAATGTAAACGGGCGCGCCGGAGTCTGCAAAAAAAATACACTATTTTTTCTCTAACGCTTCGGCTTGATCTTCGATCCGCTTCGCTTCTTGTTGCTTTCCAACGCCGCGATAGGCGCGAGCCAACAGGTGCAGAGCCGCGGCGTTCTTCGGATCGTCTTTCGTCAAGCGTTCGAGGTCTGGCAGAGCGCCCGAAAAATTCGATTGGTCCATTTGGGCTTCCGCCAAGCCCAGCCGTCCATCTTCGTTCTCTGAATCGACTAACAGTGCTGCTTCGAATTGGTCCTCGGCGTTCTTCGGATCTTTCAGTTTCAAGTAAACGTGACCGAGCATCAGGCGCGATGGAATTTGACCGGGGGCTAATTTCAGGCTGGCCTCGAGGGCGTCCCGGGCTGCAGGCCAGTCGCCGGATTTTACCGCAGCCTCACCCCATTCGGCGGCGGCGGTTGAATCCTCGGGACGCAGTGCGCAAGCTTGCTTCAGGTGGGCGGAAGCTTTGGCAAATTCTCCACCGGCGAGTTCGAGTTCTCCGAGTTGCCGGAGGGCGGTAGGCGAGCCGGGATCGAGGTCGAGCGCTTTTTGCAGAAACTGGCGAGCATCATTTGGACGGTTGTCATCCCCAGCCAACATGGCATTGTGCAGAAGGTTCTGCACTCCGACTTTATCTTTGGGGTCGGGCAGATTGGCGGGCTGGTCAGCGTTCGCTGCCGGAGGAAGCTTTGCTTTCCACTTCGCCATGTCGATCTTCAAGCTAGCCACATTTGCGGCATCGGCCGCGTAGAGATTTTTCAGTTCTTTCGGATCGCCCTGCAGATCGTAGAGTTCGGGGCGGGGAGCCTCGATCAGTTTCGAGTTTTCGGTGCGCAGTGCGCGCAAGGGCGCCCAGCCCCAGCGGAGGGGATAATCGGTTTCGCCGAAAAGTTCACGATTGGATGTGGCCGCATTAATGTTCTCTGCGCCTTTTGCACTGGCGTTGATCAAAGGAAATAGCGACTCGCCGTTCAGTTCGGCGGGCGGGGAGATTCCGGTTGCAGCGAGAATGGTCGGCAGGATATCGGTGGTCCGCACCTGAGCTTCGACGACTGTGCCGTGATTAGCCGAGGCCGGAGTTTTTAGTATCAGCGGAATATGGAGGGTCGAATCGTAAAGAAAGAGGCCGTGAGTATCTTCTCCATGCTCGCCCAGGCCTTCGCCGTGATCGCCGGTGACGATGATGATGGAATTGTCGTACACGCCAGCCTTCTTCAGGTAGGCAATCCAGTGGGCGAGGGCGGAGTCGGCGTAGGCGATTTCGCCGTCATAGAGATGATCTTTATATTTCTCGGAGAAGGGAGGAGGCGGCTCGTATGGGTCGTGGGGATCGTACATGTGTACCCAAACGAAATGCGGTCCGGCGCGATGTTTGTCGAACCAAGCCTCGGCGTGATCGACTACATCCATGCCGCGCCGCTCGACGCGTCCCCAGCGCTGCGTGTTTTTGCCTTGTGCGTCTTTGCTGTCGGTCTTGGGAAAATTATCGTAGAAGTCGAAACCGCGATCGAGACCGGGAGCGAGAGAGTTGCTGTCGAGAATGACGGCTCCGATGAAAGCCGCGGTCTGATAACCCTGCTTCTTGAGCAACTCAGCGGCGGTTGCGTGTTGCGGAGAAAGTGGAACTCCAAAATCGGTGACGCCATGCACGCTGGGCAGAAGCCCGGTCAGGAGCGTAATGTGAGACGTGTTAGTGATCGGGCTATGAGTGTACGCGTGCGTGAAACGGATACCGTCGTTGGCGAGCGCATCGAGTGCGGGTGTTTCGACTTGTTTGTATCCGTAACAGCCGACATGGTCGGCCCGCAGCGTATCGATGGTGATCAGGTAAACGTCGGGGAGCGAGCCCTTCGGAGCGGATGTTTGCGCAAGTGCGGCAATGGCATGCAATGCAAGGACAGCGAAAACAGAGCGGCGCACGATTTTATGAGGCAGAGCGGGCCATCGCATAAGGGCTCAGCGTATCATAATCCGCGATCGCAATTGAGCTTGTGGACAGGCCGATTCGAGCGATCCGCAGAGCAACATACGATAAACTGAAGGCATCGATGGTGGCCTTGTTTAGTGGTTTTTTTCGCGGCTTGATGATCGTTACTATGAAGATCGGTGGGACGATCTTTAGTAGGACGATCTTTGGTAGGAAGATCTTTGGTAGGACGATCGTGGCAACGACGATCGCGGGTATGACGTTCGCGACAGCAGTGTCAGGGCAGACGTCAGCGAAGCCAGCGTCCAACGTCGTATTCATCACAATCGATACGCTGCGGGCCGACCATGTTGGCTGTTACGGATACAAGCAGATCAAGACTCCGAACATCGATACCCTAGCGTCTGACGGTGTTCGGTTTGACCGGGCGTTCGCGGTTGTCCCGGTCACTCTGCCGTCGCACAGTTCGATGATGACGGGAACGTATCCCATGCTGAGCGGGATGCATGACTTTAGCGGCAACAAACTCAGTCCACTGCAACCAACCCTAGCTTCGATTCTAAAGCAGTCGGGATATCAGACAGGAGCGGTAATTGCGGCAGCGGTGCTGGATTCGCGATTTGGTCTGAACCAGGGATTTGATTTTTATTACGATCACTTCGACTTCAGCCGGTTGGACGAAGCGAATCTCGATGAGATGGAGCGTCCCGGGAACATTGTGGGGGACGTTGCGCTGGATTGGCTGGCGAAGAATTCGCAGAAGAAATTTTTTCTGTGGATGCATTTATACGATCCGCATTTTCCGTATCATCCGCCCGAGCCTTATAGCAGCGAGTATGCGGCGCATCCGTATGACGGCGAAATTGCATTTGCGGATGAACAAGTTGGGCGGGTTTTACGCTTCTTAAAGGAAAAGGGAATTTATAAAAACACGATCATTGTGCTGTGCGGCGACCATGGCGAGAGCCTGGGAGAGCACGGAGAAAAGACGCACGGGTTCTTCATTTATAACGCGACGATGCATGTGCCGCTGATCATACGGATGCCTGAAGAACCTACGGCACGCACAGTTGACGATCCTGTCTCGCTGGTGGATTTGATGCCAACGGTTTTGAATGCTGTTGGATTGGAGATTCCCTCACAGGTGCAGGGGCGCAGTTTGATTCCAGAAATTCGTGGCATATCGTCTGGCGACGGTCATGCAGGCCGCGATCGAACGCTATATGGGGAGACATTTTTGCCACGTATTCATTTTGATTGGAGTGAATTGCGGGGGTCGGAGAATGCGAAATATCACTTCATAGAAGCGCCTCGGCCGGAGCTGTACGATCTCGCGAAGGATCCGGGCGAATTACACAATCTGTTTTCAGAAAAGAGCGCGATTGCGGATGAGATGCGCGCCAAGCTCAGAGAGATGATTCGCGATTACAGCGCTGGAAAAGAGATGGCCGAAAAAACGGGTCTCGATCCGTCGCTGATGGAGCGGTTGAAAGCTCTGGGGTACGCGGGATTCGCGGGCGGTGGTGACGCGACGAGCAAAACCGAAGGGCTGTCCGATCCGAAGGATCGCATTGTCACGTATGAACTGATCTCCGATGCCATTGCGGACAGCCAGCATGGCCGCTATCAGGAGTCCATCGACAAATTAGCCAATGTAATAAAAACGGAGCCGAACTCGGTTCCAGCACACTATCTACAGGGGTTGGATTATTACAGGCTGAAGAAGTTTACGGAAGCAGTCGGAGAGCTTTCGAAAACTGTGCAGTTGAGTCCCGATTATGCGCTTGCATTTTTCAATCTCGGAATGGCGCAGGCGCATGCGGGACTGATCGACGCGGCGATCGCGACGCTGCAGAAAACTCTCCAACTCGATCCGACAAATTTCGAAGCTGCCTACAATTTAGGCGTCGCGTTTATCCAGAAGCAGCAGTTAGCGCCGGCAGCGGATGCCTTTCGGCAATCGGTTACGATTAACCCGGATCTGGCGCGTGGACATCGTGCGCTGGGAGAGACGTTGTTGTACCAGGGCAGCATCGACGAAGCGATTTCGGAGCTGCGTCGCGCCGTGGACTTGGCACCGCAAGATCCGGTGATGCATGAGTCGCTCGCCAAGGCCCTGTCTAAGAAAGGGCTGACGGCTGAGGCGGACGAGGAGACGCGACGTGCTCAACAACTCGCGCCGCAATAGGTACTTGCGCCGGCGTTGCTCGGCTTCTCTTCTTGGCGTCGTCTTTGCGTTACTGGGAGCTTTCGGCGCATTCAGTCAAACGAAAGAACACACTGCGGCTAAGCCAGCGACTGTTGTGAAGTCTGTGATCGCGAAGTCTCGTTCGCCGAGACACAGTGTCATTTTGATTACGATCGATACGCTGCGCGCCGATCATGTGGGATGTTATGGGGCGCAGATGGTGAAGACTCCGACGCTCGATTCGCTCGCGCGCGACGGTGTTGTGTTTGAGCGCGCGATCTCTCAGGTTCCCCTTACGTGGCCGTCGCATGCAGTGATTTTGACGGGGACGTATCCTTTTCAGAACGGCGTGCAAGACTTTACGGGACAGCCGCTCGCCCCGCAATTTCGCTCTGTCGCGCAAGCATTCAAGCAATCTGGCTATTCCACCGGAGCGGTAGTCAGCGCCTTTGTGCTCGACCGTACTTGGGGACTGGCGCGCGGTTTCGATTTCTACGATGACGCATTTTCGGCGAAGACTTTCGAAACGAAAGAATCGGGACTTGTCGATCGCCGCGCCGGGGAGAGCGTCGCGCATGCCATCGCGTGGTTGAGAAAAAATCAGCGGCGGCCGTTTTTTCTTTGGCTGCATCTCTACGATCCGCACAGCCCATACGATCCTCCCGAGCCTTATCGGACCGACTACCGGACTCATCTCTACGATGGAGAGATTGCCTACGCGGATCACGAACTGGGGAATGTAATTTCGTGGCTCAAACAGAATCACATTTACGATTCTTCGCTGATCGTTGCGCTCAGCGATCATGGCGAGTCGCTGGGAGAACACGGTGAAGAGGAACACGGATTCTTCATTTATAACGCGACGGTACACGTTCCGCTCATCGTGAAACCGCCTGCTGGAAGCGGGATACAGGCTGGGCGGCGCGGCGAACCGGTGGAAACGGCGGCGGTGGCTCCCACGCTTTTGGAACTGGCGGAGCTGGAAGATTCGAAGGACTCAATTCGTCTCCAGTTTCAGTCGCAGCCGCTGTTGCGGTCGGCGCAAGATAAGAATTCGGATCAAGCTGAGACGAAGAAAATCCAGGCGTACAGCGAAACGTTTTATCCATTTAGTTCTTTTGGATGGAGTCCGCTGCACGCGTTGGAGAGTAGTCGCTTCCACTTCATCGAAGCGCCCAACGCAGAGTTGTACGATCTGGAAGCGGATCCCGGGGAAACGAGAAATATTCTTGCTCGGGAACCCGCGACAGTTGCGGTTCTACAGGGAGAGTTGCGGACGCGGTTGGCGGGTAATCCGTTCGCACGGAGCGGGGAGGGTCCGAGTAATTCAAGTGCCGACGCGCAGGCGAAGTTGCGCGCGCTCGGCTATTTTGGATTTCGTGCGGCCGTTTCACCGGAGGCGATCAAACAGGGGCTCGCGGATCCCAAAGACAAACTCTGGGAATTTAATTCCATCTTGAAGGCGGAAGATGCATTTCAGTTAAAGCAGGACGACCGGGCTGAAGCATTGCTGGACGAAGTGCAGGAAAAGGATCCGCAGATTTACATCATTCCTTTTTTGCTGGGAGAGTCTGCATTAAGACGCCAAGATTGGCAAAAAGCAGCCGCGCAATTACAGCGATGTCTTGAGTTGAATCCTAACTTCGACAACGCGATGACAGGCCTGGGGCGGGCGCTGGCGAAGTTGGGTCGCGGGGACGAAGCCAGGAGTTGGCTCGACAAAACGCTGAAGAACAATCCAGAGAATTACCAGGCCTGGTATCAAATCGGTTTGCTGAATGCGGCCACGGATCGGGCAGCGGCGCAGGCTGCGTACGAAAAAACGATTGTTATCCAGCCGAATTTTTCCGCGGGGCAGCGTGAGCTGGGAATGCTGCTTTTTCAGCAGAAGGATTTTGCAGCAGCAGCGGTTCACATTGAAAAGTCGATCGCACTCGGGCTGGAAGATGCGCGTCTGCACAACTTTCTCGGCATTTGTTATAACCACACAAATCGTACGACGAAAGCGATCGCAGAGTTTCGGCTCGCGATCGCGATGGATCCAAATTTGGCGGAAGCTCACCTCAATCTCGCCTATGCCGAGCAACTCTTGCGTCATGACAAGGTCGCCAACGACGAGTATGCGATTGCATGCCGGCTCGACGGAACCTTCTGTAAGTACGGACCTGGAAAGTAATCTTTCGGGAGGTCGAAGGCGAGGGCCACGCGGGAGTGGGCCGCTCTCTCCGCATCAATCTTAAATCTTACTTAAGGTTTAGATTCCTGCAGCAGGACTACGTCGGAGTCGGTGTGGCCGTGCAGTATGCCAAGATTTTTCCCGTCGGAAGACCAGTGGAAGAAGAAAATTTGTTCGGTGCCGAATTGTGTGATGGGGTGTCCGGGAGAGCCGTCGAGGGGTTGCAACCAGATGTTATCGATTCCGTTTTCGCGAATGGGGTAGGCGAGCGACTTGCCGTCCGGGGTGAATTGCGGGCCCGCGGAAACGTGGGGATTGATGTCGATGACGCGCGGCGCGGCAAGCGTTGTAACGTCGAAAAGAGCCATTCTTGTGGTGCCCGATCCTGAATCCGAATTTACGAATTCGACAAGGTAGGCGAGAGTTTTGCCGTCGGGAGAAATGCCCATGCCGCGCCCCACCTGGAAAGCCTTGGGGACGGAGGTTGCGGCGACAGGTTCGGCTTTGCCCGGGCCGTCTACCGAACCGTTGATCGACACGCGCCACAGGCGTTGGGTATCGCGAAAAAAGTAAACCCAATTATGGTTCGCAGAGCAGGCGACGGAAGAACTCCAGCCATCGTCCGCGCCATCGGTCAACTGCAAGGGGTGAGAGCCATCGGCGTTTAGGCGCCATAGGCCTGTGGAATTTGTGCCGCCGTGAAAAGCCCAGGGAAAGACGATGTACTGGCCGCAGGCGGTAAGGGCGAGGATTCCGGCGGCGGGATCGCCGGCGAGAACGGTAGGATTTTCCCCGGCAGCATCGGTGCGGACCAGGTGGGTTGCGTCCGATGTGAGTAAATTCCCGTCGGTGCTCCAGTTGAAGAAAAGGACGTGCTCCCCGGCGATGGATAGTGGGGTCGCGGACGGGGACGAACTGCCTTGTCCGGGAAGAATGACAAGATTCTGCACGACTTTTTGCTGCACGGTGGCAAGAGTCTTGCCGTCAGCGGAAAGGGTCAAGGTGGCGTAGCTATTGGTGTCGCGAGAAATCGGGTGGAACTCACCATCGGGAAGCGAAATGTATCCGACCTGGCTGCGGGCAAAGTCTGAACCCTTCGATTGATAGGTAACAAAGAGGCCGTCCCCTTTTGGCGACCACTGCACTGTCGAAATATATCGATCGTTAAACCACAGATCCTCGATTTTGCTGGTATCCAGATCAAACTGGCCGATTCCGCCGAAGTGGCTTTTGGTAACGTAGGGAAAGGCTATTTTTTTGCCGTCGGGCGACCACGCGACCCAGCGGGGCAGGTATTCGAGAGCCTCAATGTGGAGGATTTTTTCATCGCTGCCATCGATCCTGGCGCTGAGCAATCGCCACTTTCCAGTCTCGGGATCGTTGGCACGCATGTAGGCGACGCGGGTGCCGTCGGGAGAAAAACTGAAGGCGCTATCCACG
>Ga0302277_1000556_pt1 | contig 28382 bp, 18 predicted proteins | sample III_Bog_N3_1_FD_198759 | JGI IMG/M metagenome (GOLD analysis project Ga0302277, IMG submission 198759) | Peat permafrost microbial communities from Stordalen Mire near Abisko, Sweden - III_Bog_N3_1 | ecosystem: Environmental > Terrestrial > Soil > Wetlands > Peat | place: Sweden: Abisko... | reverse complement strand
ATCTGGCATTGGCGCTGGCGAGACGGAAGGCCGCTCCGGCGCTCGATTCCGAGTTTAAGCGGCTCGAGTATGAATCGTCGGAATTGAATTCCATGATCCAACAGCTTCTTCTTCTTGCCCGATTGGAGAATGCCTCTGAACTCAATAATTCGCGGCAGCGGTTCTCCCTCGCAGGAATAGTTGAAGAGGTTGCCGCCGACGCCAAATTTGAAGCCAATCAAAATGAGAAAGGAGTTCGAGTAGTACTCCACGACGCGGAGAAATGGCACGCGGTAGAAGTCTTGGGTTACGATGACCTCATCAAGAGGGCACTGGACAATATCCTTCGCAACGCGATCCGCTTCACGTCCGCGCGCAGCTCAGTCGAAATCAGCTGCTCCGTTCTTGACGCTCAGGAGGCGCAGATCACAGTCCGCGACTTTGGGCAGGGAATCTCTCCGGACCAATATTGCGCGATATTTGAACCATTCGTCCGCCTTCCGTCTAGAGGGAACGGCCAGGGAACAGGGCTCGGTCTTGCCATCGCAAAGCAGGCTGTGATCGCACATGGTGGCAGTGTTTGCGCAAGGAATGCGGACACGGGAGGACTATCTATCACGATTCAACTGCCACTTGCCCTACCTATAAATCCGTCTTGAACTGAAATCTGAGCTGACCAGATCTTCGAGGATGTTGCGAACTTTGAACATACTATGAGCCTCCATCCTTCCTTTCAATTATTCAGAAATTGGACTCCGATCATGATTCCGAGGGCTATGTCGTTGAGTTTCGACAGACCTCACCAGATGACGGGATTGACAAATGTTGGTTCATGAGCTCGGTCACGGTCGTGTCCACCTTGACACGTTTCAACTCTGGGGGCCTCAACCTCACTCGCACTTGCGCCGATATTCGGATACGCTCAAGAAGTAATTTGCGAAAAGAGGCTCCTGTTGAAACGCCGTGAGTTTTTAATGAACTCGTTGGCAATGGGCGTCGCCGCATCCTTTCACGGAGTTGCCTTCCTGGAAAGTGCCGCCAGTGAGGTTGGCAGCGATTCGGCGCCGAGGATGTTCAACGCGCAGATGATCTGGTGCGCCCAGTCAGTACCGGTGCCACTCAAGGCTAATGGGCCCGCCAGCGGAATTGCTTCGTCATCGAATAGCCAATCAAAGATCGCCACTCCTGACCTGCACGCAGTTTTCGCGCGAGAATTCACGCTGGATGCCCTGCCGACGGAAGCTGCTGTTCGGCTGTTCGCCTATACACGCTACCGGCTTTACGTCAATGGCGTGTATTGCGGACGCGGGCCGAGCCGCTTCCAGAACCAGAGGCCGGAGTACGACACCCGGGACCTAAGTCACGCGCTCAGGACGGGACGCAACCTGATTGCGGTGCTGGTCCACCGCGACGCACCGACGGGTCGCATCATGCAGCACGAGCCTGGCTTTGCCGCCTGCATCGATTGGTCGAACAAGGCAAAAAGGCAAGTGATTTCAACCGATGCAGAGTGGGTTTGTCTTCCTGAACTGTCGATTGGGCCGCGCGACGAGGCATGGTCGTCGATTGAGGAGCACATCGATGGCCGCAAAGCTGTGGACCTGACTAACCCCGAACTTTCGCTTGCCGGATGGCCGGCTTCTGTTCCTGCGGGTGGGCCTGATTTCCTTCCATTGTGGCCGCGGACCACACCTCTGCAATTGGAGACGCTCCAGGCGTGGAACCCAGATTCCCCGGACCTTTCACAAAACCGGCTTGACCTTCTGCCGGGGCGGGAGGCATTTTTCGCGCTGAATAAGATCATTCAAGGCTACCCCGTTCTTCAATTCAACGCAGATGCCGGGAGTGAGCTCTATATCAGCTACCAGCTTCCAGAGGATTCGACGAGTGGGGCCAGCTCTTATGTCGCCCGGCAAGGCGTTCAGACCTGGATGTGCGGCGATACCTTTGCTTTCAATCGGCTGACAGTTCGAGCGAAAAGCGGGCGCGTCACGTTGATGCGGGCTGAGGCCTTCGAGGTACGCTACCCGTTCACACGGGTAGGAAGCTTTGACTGCAGCGATCCGTTCTTAAATAGGCTCTGGACCATTTGCGCGCGCTCCCTGGAGTTACTGAGCGAAGACTCCTACGTTGATTGCGCCGACCGCGAGCGAGTTGAGTGGACTGACGATTCGCCGCCTGCGTTCGACTGTACGCGGGTGATGATGCGCGGACCCGAGGGCGACGGCAACGAGTATTGGGGTGACAGCCGGTTGCTGAAGGCGTTACTGCGACGAATTGCCCTTACGCAACAAGCGGACGGGCAGATGAAGGCGCATAGTTGCTCTGAGAGGTGGGACATTCACGCCATCATGGAGGATCGCTCCTGTGACTGGGTGATCCAGCTGCGCCAATACGTCGAGAGCTCGGGTGATGTTGCGTTAGTCAATGAACTGTGGCCCGCGCTCACACGATTGATGGCATGGTTTATGAGCCGGCGGAGCGCACGCGGGCTGGTTCTGGCGCGTGAGTGGGAGGTGTGGGACAATCCACTCCGGTACCAGGTTTGCGAGGGCGCCGGGCTGAACGCACTCGTTTATAAAGCATTGCGCGATGGGGCGTGGCTTGGCGGCCAGATTGGGATGTCGAGTGCCAGTCGGGAATTTGCATCTGACGCCGAGCGGCTGAAAACGAACTTCAACTCACTGCTCTGGAAGGATGACGAGGGCAGCTACTGCGGCGGGTTGTTTGGGCCTGGGTCCAAAACAAATGAACGGCTCGACGGCAAGATGTTTGCCGGGCCCTTCGTGGACAGGCGTTATCAACCGACTGCGCAGGCCGCGCTCTTCGCGCTGTACGCAGCGATTGTTCCCGATGAACGTGTTGCGTCTGTGCGCCACTGGCTGCTTGACCACCTGGACGAGGTCAAGGGGCCGATGTCGCATTACTACCTCTTCCATGCACTCTACGCGACGGGAGAGCCGCAGCAGGACGAACTGGTGCTGGAGCGGATGAGGACTGGGTGGAAGCCGCAGGTTGAGTCGCCGTGGCAGACGACCTGGGAAGACTTGCCTGACAAAGGCGGGTCAAAGGCGCATATGTACGGCATGGTCCCGGGCTATTTCCTGACGGCCCATGTGCTGGGCGCGCGGCGGGCGGGACATTTCACAGACCGTTCCATCCTCATCGAGCCACGCTGCGGAGAACTTGCATGGGCGCAGGGAGTCGCTGTGACAGAGTTCGGCCCGGTGGAGATGAGCTGGTCAAAGCCGGTTGGCGGCGGGGTAAAGATTCAATGCTCTGTTCCTGCACATACGACGGCAAATCTAAGGCTTTACAAGCAAGGGTCGGGAGACAGGATTTTGGTCGATGGCCAGATGAGTACAGCAACGTCGAGCGGGAATTTTCTGGAAACGGCGCTTGGACCTGGAAAGCATGAGGTTCAGTATCCCGCTTGACGTTCGCGAATGCCATGCCGCGGGTAGGTTGGCAATCAGTTAGTCTTCAGCCTTCATAGGCGCCGTGCCGAACTCCTCTCCAACACTCCGATCCTACTGAGTCACCCTGTCACTCTTACGGCTGATTTTCTGGCTGATCTAATCCGCGTTCGCTCCGCAAAGCAATATGAGAGAAAGGTCCAGTCACGCGGTCGAGATGATTACTCGGTATCAGCCTATCCCGAGCACCCTGGGGAGACCGGAATGCCGAGACAACATTATGATTCCGGATCCCCGCATTCAGCCATTCTCAGCCTATTCAGGCTTGCCCACTCCGTGCTGTTTGTAAATATTTTGGATGAGCTCGAAGGACTGCTTCTTCTTCCCCTCTTCAGAGATGAGCCCCTTGCGGTTGTAGCCGTCCTGCAGTTTGGGGATGTTGCGGCCGGGGGAACGGAAGTCCATCAATATCCATGGGGTGACGCCACGCAGTTGCGGAATCTTGTTGAGCATGACGAACTGGTGCTCAAGAACGTAAGCCTGCTGCTCTTCAGTCCAGCGCTGGTTGGTCGCTCCGTGGTTGCCCTGCTTTGCTTCGGCGCCAAACTCGCTCATGATGATTGGCTTCTGCGGAAGGGTCCACTGCATCTTGTCGGCGTCTTCGGGGGCGCCGCTGTACCAGCCGATGTATTCGTTGACGCCCACGACATCCAGGGCGTCGGCAAAGGGATCGTTCAGCACGGCGGTGGTGCCTTCAATGTGGGCTGAGTTGAGGGCGGAGGGAATGAGGCGCGTGGAGTCGAGCTTGCGGGCTTCGTCAACAAGGCCGGTGAGGAATTTCGTACGGACCGGGTAGTTACCCGTCTCATTAGAGACCGACCAAAGAATGACCGAGGCTTTATTGCGATCACGTCGGATCATCTCTCTGAGCATGGCGACATCTTTGGCGTAGACCTCGGGTTTGTCAAAGGAGATGCGTTGCCAGTTGGGTATCTCGGACCAGACCATGATGCCGTCTCGGTCCGCGGCGCGCTCCATGCGCTCGTCGTGTGGGTAGTGAGCGAGCCGGACGAAGTTGGCGTTCAGGTCTTTGAGGTAACTGAAGATGGTTGCCACGTCTTCGTCGGTGTTGGCACGGCCCCCGCGGACGGGCGCCTCGGCGTGCATGTTGGCGCCCTGCAGGAAGACTGCGTTGCCGTTGAGAAGGATGCGCGTGCCATCGACGCGGATGTCGTGGAACCCGATGTCGTCGGTGATCTTGTCTTCCACGGTAGCCAGATTCACCTTGTAAAGCTTGGGCGATTCGGGCGACCAGAGGGTCAGCTTGCCGGCCTTGACGCTGAAAAGGGCATTGCCGTCGGCGTCGGTCGTACAAGTGGTTTCAGCGCCTGCCTCGGGGATGTCCACGGTGACAGAGGTGCCGGCGGGCGCGTCGAGAACGTGGACATAGCCGGTGATCTCAGTGTTGCCCGGCTGCCAGGCCTGGCCGTGAGCCAGATGGACATCGTAGTCGTCAATGAAAGCGGCGGGCACGCTGACGAGGGAGACATCGCGGGTAAGGCCGCCGTAGTTGAACCAATCGATACCGACCGAGGGGATGCCATCAACAAGGCGAGTGGCCGCCTGCTGGTGCGCTCTTACCAGCGTCGATTCAATCATCAGATATTGGTTCTTTTTATCCCGCACCAAGTCGTGAAAGACCCGCTCCCACACGCCGGACTGACAGGGTGATGGAAGATTGGGTGGTTGACCGTAAAACTGGCAAAAGCCACCCACACGTCTATAAGCTCTTAGAATCTGTCCAAAAACTAAGCGGGGAACCTCTGAAGGAATATGCGGCTGGGGTTTTGTTATTTAGTTATTGAGCATGTAGGCGACGGTAGCTTCCTTCTTCAAACAGTGTGAGCGACCGCACGACTTTTCCGGCGAGATCCTTGCATTCAATCATGGGGATGTCCTCCCGGCACAGTGTAGCTACATTGGCGCAGAAGTTCGGAGAGGCGCAATTTGCACGATTGCTCGTGAAGCCGCACTATAGCTGTTCAAATAAGGTTCTTGATGTTGGCGGCGATGATGTCTTTGGCGGTTTGCCGTTGCTGCGGCTGTTTGAGGGTTTCCTTGTCAATGGAGAGGAGCTTCGTTTTAGAGCTGTTCGGCGAATGGCCTGAGGATGCCGCCGGATACAATCATTCCGCCACGTAGGTGTTTAGGTTGCATAGGCCCTCATGAAAGCTTTGAGAGCTGCATTGATTCTGCTCTCCACCTCCCTTGGTGAGGGAGTTGAAGCCAATCCCAAAAGGACACGGCGGAATGCTTCACCGAGAGCCATGTGGATGAGGTGATCTGCGGCGATGAGAGGATCGACGCCAACGAGGAGGCCCTGGCGCATCTGCTGTTTGAAATATGCGGCGAGGAGGGCATGTGCCCGCCGGGGCCCTGCTTTGTCGAAAATTTCAGCGAGTTCCGGAAATCGAGCAGCTTCCGCATGAAGCACACGGACCAGCTTGACGGCTTGATCGCGGTAGAGCATCTCCGCCAGCTGCTTCACGAAGGAATACAAAGCCTGTTCCATCGGAACGTCGGCCTCAAGTGCGTTCACGAATCCTTTGAACATCGTCGAGTTCAGACGCATCACGATGGCCTCAAAGAGCTTTTCCTTGTTTCCGAAATGATTGTAGAAGGTGAGCTTCGAGGCTTTGGCACGCGATGCAATCTCATCGACGCTGGTGGCCGCAAAACCCTTCTCAAGAAAGACTTCCGTTGCAGCTTTGAGAAGGCGTTCCTTGAGCCGATCCTGTCCGGACGGAGCAGATTTTGCAGTTTTCTTCGCCAAGTTCACTCCTCTTTCTGAGCATTGCACAATTTCTTGCATCCCGTCTCCTTTGCATTCATCTATACGATACGGTACAGTATCATCATGGAGAAGGGAAGGTTTCTCTTGAACGAACGACCCTGGGTCCCAAAACACAACCCGTGGCTAATTGCTATCACCGTGAGCATGGCGACGTTCATGGAGGTGCTTGATACTTCAGTTGCCAACGTCTCCCTGCCACACATCGCGGGATCGTTTGGAGCAAGCCAAGATGAATCGACCTGGGTGATTACCTGCTATTTGATCTCAAATGCGGTCGTCCTGCCCATCGCTGCATATATGTCCACTCTGCTGGGACGCAAGCGCTTCTACATGACCTGCGTGCTGCTCTTCGGGTTAAGCTCGTTTCTTTGCGGGATCGCTCCCACACTTCCGCTCATGCTCTTCTTCCGCGTTCTTCAGGGCGCAGGGGGCGGCGGTCTCGGCCCTTCGGAACAAGCCATCCTTGCCGATACCTTTCCTCCGGAGAAGCGGGGCCAGGCGTTCGCGCTTTATGGCTTGGCGGTCGTTCTGGCGCCCACCCTTGGACCTACGATTGGCGGCTGGATTACCGACAATTTCGACTGGCGCTGGATCTTCTTCATCAACCTCCCGATCGTGGCCTTGTCGCTTTTTCTCACCCATCGCCTGGTAGAAGACCCTCCGGCCATTCAGCAGGAAGTGAAGCAGGCCCGAAGTGGGAACTTCCGCGTGGATTATCTCGGCTTCGGCCTCTTGGCTCTGGCTTTCGGGAGTCTCGAAGTCGTATTGGATAAAGGACAGCAGGAAGATTGGTTCGGATCGAGTTTCATCGTGACCTTCATGGTCATCTTCGCGGTCTGCCTGATCGCGGTGATCTTCTGGGAGCTTCATCTCGCAAAGACCAAGGAACGTCCGATATTGGATTTGAACCTCTTCAGAAATCGAACCTTCGGCGTCTCCGTGCTGCTGATGTTTGTTCTGGGGTCGGCACTCTACGGAATCAACACGCTGCTTCCCCAGCTTTTGCAGCGCCTGATGGGTTATTCGGCCGAACAAGCCGGATTGACTTTGTCGACAGGCGGCTTGGCCACCTTGCTTGCGATGCCGATTGTTGGCCTTGCGGTGGGCAAGATGGACCCTCGCAAGCTGATTGCGCTTGGGTACATCATGACCGCCGGGGCGCTGTTCTACATGGGCGGACTCAATCTGCAGATGAGCATGGGCTATGCGGCCGAGCTTCGTTTCTTCCAGTGTCTCGGCCTGGGACTGCTGTTTGTTCCCATCTCCACCATGTCCTATGTCGGTGTTCCCGGTTCCAAAAACAACGACGTGGCAGGCATGACCAACCTTGCGCGGAACGTTGGCGGTTCCTGCGGCACGGCTTTGTTCACCACGATGCTTTTGCGTCATGGGCAAACCCATCAGGATGTGTTGGTCACGCATACGGTACAGAGCAATCTCTTCTTCAGGAACCAACTGAACACGCTCACCCAACAGCACGGGAGTCATCAAGCCCTGGCGCAGATCTATCAACGAGTCCAGCTTCAGGCCAGCCTGCTTTCCTATCTCGACATCATCTCTTTCTTCGCGTTCGCTTGCTTGTGCATGGCTCCCATCGCCTTCTTGATGAAAAAAGCCCCTAAAGGCGGCGAAGTTGTCATGCACTAAGAGAGGTTCCCATGCTACAGAGTTTCTCAATTCGATCACGCATCTTCGCCGGTTCCGTCGCTCTCTGCCTCCCTCTTGCCGGGTTTGCCCAGAGCTCTTCTTCCGGTTCCGGACAAACTCCGCAAGCGCAGCAGTTGCCGCTGTCAGGCCGACCTCAAGGCGGCGCGTCTGTCTCAGCGCCGCAGACTGCTTCGGGAAGCTCCAGCTCGAGCGTCAATACCGTCAACACAACAATCCAGGTACAGGGTTCGTATCAGGGCAGCATCGTGGGGGCTGTTCCGGGAGATGGGCCCATTCCCCTGACCTTTCCGGAGGCGCTACAGCGCGGTCTCCAATACAACCTCGGGAGTTTTGACTCTGCCGCTTCGGTAAAGCAGGTCCGTGCCCAACGATTGAGCGCTCTTAGCCAACTTCTGCCCAACATCTACGCAACGCTCTCTGAGACAGGTGCCAAGACAGATCTTCAAACGCTTGGTCTCAGTAGCGCAACTTTCGGCGGCAACATAGCTCTTCCAGTGACCGTAGGCCCCTACCACTATTACAGCGCTCAAGCGAACGTATCGGAACAGCTGAGCCTCACTGGCCTGCAAAATCTGCGGTCTGCCGAGAGTCTCAGCAAGGCGGCGCTCTTGAGCGCGCGGGATGCCCGCGAGTTGATCATCCTGGCCGTCGGCGGCTCCTACCTGCGCGTTCTCGCAACCCAGGCGCTGGTGGCTTCGCAGGAGGCACAGGTGCGATACTCCGAAGCTTCGTACAACCAGGCTGAAGCTCAATTTGAGGCTGGCACAAAAGCGGAGATCGACGCCAGCCGCAGCCTGGTCGAACTGCAAAGCCAGCAGCAGCGCCTGAGCTCGCAGAAGGCACAGCTCCTCAAGGATCAAATGTCGCTTTCGCGGCTAGTCGGTCTGCCTCTCGATAGACCGCTGTTGCTCTCGGAGACGCTGCCGGCGAACGTATCTGAAATGCCGAGTGTGGAGCAGGCGCTCAAAGAGGGTCAGGAGCACCGCGCCGATCTCCAGGCCGCCGGACTTCAGCTCAAAGCAGCGCAGCAGTCGTTACGTGCCTCGCATGCTCAATACCTGCCTTCCCTGAGTGTCAATGGCTCCTATGGGGTTGAGGGCGTCAATCCCAACAAGGGGGCAAACGTCTTTCAGGCCTCCGCAACCCTGAACGTTCCCATATGGTCGAGCGGACGCACGCGGTCACAGGTGCAGCAAGCGGAGGCGACGCTCTCTCAGCGCACGGCGGAACTCGAGGACGAAAAGGGAGCTGTCGAAAACGATATCCGCACTGCCATCCTGGACCTTCAGGTCTCCGCGCAACAGCTGAAGGTTGCGGACAGCAACCGGCAACTGGCGCTTAGCACCCTCAAACAATCGCAGGATCGCTACGCTGCGGGTGTCGCCACCTCGGTCGAAGTAGTCCAGTCGCAGGAAAGCCTGGCTTCGGCTGAACTGGACTACGTCAACAGCCTCTTTTCGCTCAATGTCGGGCGAATCAAGTACGCACGCGCAATCGGCCTGGCCGAACAAACCATTCCGGATCTTCTCAAGTAGTTCGTAGGGAGAGTTGGAAGCTCAGAAAGGGATACATCATGTCGCCACAAGCTGACGCAAAGCAGGACGAGCAACGAGCGTCGAATAAATCCGTTTCCCCCTCGGAATCGGGGCAAGAGCATGTTGAAAAGCCGCCGGTCGATCCCGTTAAGCGGCGGCGCAATATTGCCATTGGCGCTGTGATTGTTCTTATTCTTGTTCTCGGCTGCATTGCTTGGTGGATTCATTCTGGGACATACGAATCGACGGATGACGCACAGGTCGACGCACACCTGAATCCGGTGGCTGCCCGGGTTCAAGGTACCGTCTCCGCTGTGTACGTTGAAGACGATTCTGCGGTGCAGGCGGGGCAACCTCTCGTGGATCTCGATACCAGAGATCTAGAGGTATCGCTCGCTCAAGCCCAGGCAAACTACGATCAGGCCGTGGCGCAACTGCATGCCGAAGATCCGAATATGCCCATCACTCAAACGACAAACGCCAGCGACATCTCTTCACAGCAAGCTGAGGTATTGACTGCTGAGGCATCTTTGAGCGGGGCGCAGAGTGACTATGAGACGGCTGTGGCCAAGGTGCGGCAAGCCGAAGCCAACAACGCGAGAAGCAAATCCGATCTGGCCCGGTACCAGCAACTCCTCGACAAACGAGAGATCGCTCAATCGGACTACGACCAGTACCTTGCCAATGCGCGTTCGCAGCAGGCCGTCGTGAACGCCGCCATTGCGAGCGCGGATTCTGCAGCGAAGACAATCGATCAGCGAAAGGCGCAACTGGCTCAGCAGCAGACCAAGCTAAGCCAAATCGCCGCCAATGCTCCCCGTCAGGTGGAGATCAAGAAAGCCGACCTGGCGACTCGCAAAGCCAGCGTTGAGTCCAGCAAGGCACAACTGGAACAGGCAAAGCTCAACGTGGCGTATTGCCATATCGTAGCGCCAGTCTCCGGTATCGTCATGCAGCGAAGCGCGGAGCTTGGACAGCGGATCGCCGCGGGATCGCAGTTGTTAATCGTTGCTCAAGTCGAGGCTCCGTGGATCACGGCAAACTTCAAAGAAACACAGCTTCGCAAGATGCATGTGGGCCAGAAAGTCACCGTGAAAATCGATGCCCTCAACCGCTCGTTCACTGGAAATGTAGAGAGCCTATCGGCCGCAACAGGCGATCGAGCCAGCGTTCTACCCGCAGAAAACGCGACGGGAAACTACGTGAAGGTCATCCAACGTCTTTCGGTTCGCATCCGGCTGGACCCGCGGCAGGACGGGATAGAGAAAGTTCGGCCCGGGATGTCCGTAGAACCAACAGTGCATTTCTAGATCTTGCGAAAGCTAATGGGTTTTCGATACATGAATCACTATCTTCTTCTTACGACATATCCCGTGCTCTTCTTCGCAGTTCTTGCGAACCAGCTTTCTATGCCAGTTCCCGGGGTATTTTTTCTACTTGCGGCCGGAGCACTCTGTCACACCGGACAGCTTGGCTTGCCGGCTGTCCTGGCGCTTGCAATCGGAGCTTGCTTGCTCGGCGACACAGCATGGTTCCTCATTGGACGGAAACATGGCGGGCGCGTGCTCCGTTTTTTAGCCGCCTTCTCCGCCGACCCCAATGAGCAGATTCGTAAAACCAAGCGCACCTTTGAGAAGTATGGCCTTCGCTGTTTGCTCATCGCCAAGTTCGTTCCCGGAATCAACGCAGTGGCGCCACCTTTGGCTGGAATGTCGGGGAGCAGCATTTCCCGTTTCTTAGTCTACGATAGCGCTGGTTCGGCGATTTGGGCGGCGACCTATGCAGGAGTTGGTCTTGTCTTCAGTCGGCAACTCAATGGCATTGCTGTTGAAGTTAGCCGATTCGCCGGCTTTATCGCAGCTGCACTCGGCATACCCTTAGCTGTCTATATGATCCTGACTGTGTTGAAGTTCATCCCGGTTAGCCGAAGTCTTCGTCTCCACCGCATTGAGCCAGGTCGCCTGTGGCAGAAGATCAACAGTGGCGAAAAAGTCCTTATCCTCGATCTCCTGAGCTACGAGGAAGGGACCGAAGGAGCCCAAGGAGTTCCGACTTCCGTTCGCTTGGACCTCAGCAGAGTTCGCGAGGCTCGCCATGTCCTGTTTCCTTCCGACCTGGATATTGTTCTCTATTGTGCCTCTCCCGGCCATTTCAGAAGCTGTCGTGTGGCCCTCAACCTAAAGCGGCATGGCGTCCGGAACATTGAGGTTCTCGCAGGCGGTCTCAACGCATGGCGCGATCAGGGGTTTCCTGTAACTCATAATCTGGTCTCTTCAGAAGAGGCAATCATGCGATACAAGATTCAAATCACCTGAGATTATCCATTACGGGACAGGTGCATCGAAAATGACGGTGAATCCAAGTGAGGCACAAACAGTGTCGCCGATGCGGCTCCTACGTGGTTAGAAAAAGGTCGACAGGACAACCATGACTTACGATCCAATACGGCAGTTCAAGGGCTATCTAGATTTTGCAGGCAAGGTCGGGCTCTTTGCCGTGCGTGCCGCACGTCGGGCGGTAGTGCCTCCTTTTGAGGGGGTCATGATCTGGAGGGGAATCGAGGAGGTGGGTTGGAAATCGTTGCCCCTTGTTCTTGCCTCGGGTTTTGCTCTCGGCGTGGTACTGACTCTTCATACGCGGAGTTCCCTGGTAAGGTTTGGCGCCGAGGCGATGATCCCTACGTTTCAGGCGGTTGCATTCTTCAATGAGATCGGTCCTCTTGTCGTGGGACTCCTGGTTGCCGGACGTGTAGGAGCGGGAATAGTGGCTACTTTATTTAGGTTTCTCCTTTGCCGGACACCGGTGAGAGACACCCGCTCCTGTGAATGCGGGTGTGTATCGAAATCGTGATTGGTTGCCTGACCGTTAGGTCGTGCCCGGATCCGGCAAGTGCGGCATTGACAAACAGCGTACCATGCGAGCGAATCGTACCGTAGCCCTCATGGACATGTCCGAAAACATGCAGTTGTGGTCTAACCCGACGAACGGCGTCGAGTAGCTCGCGGCATCCTTGCGGTTTGTTAGGTTCAGTTCCCCGATCGAGGATCCCGAATGGTGGACCATGTGTGATCAAGATGTCTGTGTTATTGGGAATCCCTGCATAAAGGTACTGGCGCTCCTGTGGCGTATCAGGGCCGAAGACTCCCCAATCGTTAGGTGTGACTGGCGATCCCCATATTCGGAGACCATCAATCACGGTTTCCTTGTTGATCAGCAATACGGCGTTGGTAATCAATTCGCGCCATTCCGGATAAATGAGTCCGGAATCGTGATTACCGGGAATCAATATCTTTGTCTTGTGCGGCAACCCTCCCAGCCATTCATTGAAATCCCGGATGGCGAAAGTGCTTCCATTAAACAGGGTGAAATCACCCGCGTGAATAAGCAGATCCCCATCCGGAACATCGACGTCCCGGTGATGTCCATGCGAATCGGCCATCAACACCAATCGAACTTTCTTGCCCTTTTCGCTTAAATGTTCACATCTCGAATTGCCTCTCAATTCGTTACCACTTCCTCTCGCAGAAAGTACCGTGCAGCTGCGAACAGCTGTGGCCCGTATTCCGGACCACCTTTATGTTTAGCTGCGCCCAAATGAAGCGATTTAGCTAAGTGACGATCACTAAAACACATCGTTGTTGCTCCCAGGGCTTCTAAACCCCTCGCAGCCGCCATGTCCTCGACGATCTTAGTCGCTTATTGGTATGCCGCTTTGGGAATTACGCCCGGTATTATCGGTAGAACTGGAGGCAAGTCGAAGCCGTAGCCACAGGTCTCGGCCCAAAAGCGGCGAAGGTTCAAATCGTGTTTGACCTCGCTATCGCGTTCGCCCGGAAATCCCATCCAGAATTTGTAGACGCCGTCTGGACATGCAGTCTCATTTCGTAGAAAGGTTTCTCGCGCGCGCCGGAACGCTTGCAACCCGGCATACTCTCTCCCAGTCCTCTTGTTGAAATGGCCAGCTGTCTTAAGTGCGAGATTCAGCTTGCGAAGGACAAAACTTATTGGCCTTGGCTTGTCATTGCTTGTCCTGAACAAGAACCCGCTCGTGCGCTCACCTGTGAACGTCTTGAGTCTCGATGCGACGTCGGGATGCAGGTCCACATAACGGTCAAACGGAGGTGTGGTGAGGCTATCCCGGGCATTGCCTCCGTGGGCTCGCCGAAAAATCGAAATGGATAAGAAATTGGGAGAAATGTATTTGTCGATTTCAATGGCGAGCAATTCACCAATTCTCAAGCCTGTGGCTCCCGCTAAAGTGAAAAGCATCCTGAGACACCGATCTTCGTGCGCAGCCAGAAGTGTCAGAATTTCGCGCGAAAAGATCGGCGTGTTCAGTCTCTCTTTGTAGATGATCGGAAGATCGATCAGATAGGCATTCCACTTTCGCGGATACAGCGGCTCACCGGTATCAGCGTTCAACGCGGACCGCATCACCTGCTTCGCCAGAGTGATGCTGTTGATAATTGTCGTCGTGGTCTTTCCTTTCTTTGCCATCACTTGCACAACAAGATTGAGTTGACGACTGTAAATCTCGGAGAGTGGCATGTTGCCGAGAATTGGATTCACGTGCAAATGCAACATGCGCTCATAGTTCTCCAACGTGCCGGACGCCAGCGGCTTCCGGTACCTAGTTCTCAGACCCTCCAACATGGACTCTGCTTGCTCCCGAAAGGTGACAATGCCAGGAGATTTGATTTCTTCGTCGATGAGCTTAATGCGATTCTCAGCGAATCGCTCGCGAACTCGAGCTTTTCGCTGGCTGAGGTTCAACGATCCAGGCCCCTTGGTGGGACAGATACTTAGGTGCAGGTGAACACGCTTGTCCTGGCCCGGAACATCTATCCATATATGAGTCTTCCACCTACCGCCCTGTTTGTGCATTTTTGGGCATTCTTGGCCCACTCGTCTTGACATAAACTTTCCCCATGCTTTCTTGATGGTCTTGGCTGCATTTCGTGGTGATGCGTCAACCGATAGTTGGAGGCATTCCTCGGTCAATGAAGCGTCGCAGTCGGCGGAGACATGATGAATCTCAACCTAAAATTAATGCACTGCTGTCATGGCGGAGTGGTGGAATCCTGCGTGGCAGGGGCTGTAATTGGGGCAACTGTCATTTTGGTCTCTTTTGTCTTGCAGTAAGTGCGCGCCGCAGGCCAAATATCCTGCCAAAACGGTGCGGGATGAGAGGGTGGGTTCTAGCACACCCATGAGGAGGGCAGAGGAGGCATCCGACCCCTCTTCAGAGGTTTCCGGGCGGACGCCCATCGGGTTCGATAGTTGGGCCGCAGCTACCGAATCGTCATGGACAGCTTTCGGCGAGCTTCTTGTTGAAGTCCGGGCCGCGGCCGGGAGTGCCTCCATGAAGCACCGGCTGGGGGCCGTATGGGTCACTTGGCGCCAGGGTGCTGGTGAGTGTTCCCGCGCACACGCGCAGACAGAAAACGCTCTAAATCTTGCGATGCCAAGTAGGGAAGCGAGCGAGCGGTTGGCGGCTCGGTTTTAGCTTCAGGTTCGACCAGTATCATATTGTGCAACTGCCCCAGCCGATAGTCGAGATTAATTCGCTCATGGGAGTCGTCCCCATAGGAATTGACCGCGGGACCGCACGTTGGACGCGTCGACAATGTCTCGGTCGCCTTGGTGAAGAGGACGTGCCCTCTTCTGCTGTTGACATATCTGGGTTTCATAGTCTTGATGCTCGATGGGGCCAGGAGGTCCATATGTCGTAATCATCGGCAAGCTGGATCGCATACTCGGTTGGTTGGTGTGGGAATTGCTAAAACAGAGGAAGAAGAAAAGGAGAATACAATCGCTCTATCGAAATGGGATCTTGGGTTTCCGGCAGGAATCTGAAGGGCACCGGGGCTTTCCCATTACGAATCCGCGAATCAGCTGCAGATCCCGTTAACTATCGGAATCGCTTCAAGAGTAAAGCCAGATCGACAAATCGAAGGTCCGCTGGATAGGCTTGGCAATCAAATTGCGGATGTAATTTGTAAGCACTTAAGCGCACACAATCCACTTAGAATTTGCTTAGCGGTCGTGATCCAGAAAACAATTCGAGAAGGAATCGCCTCTCATGTCACCGAAGTGTGTGCCACCATCTGCTCCCATAGGTACATAAGTACATCCGTCTCGGTACATTGAGTACTGCTGAGGAGTTGGGGGGTCCCGAAGTTTCCCCGGCAAGCTGCTGAAAATTAAAAGCTTATACTCGCAAGTAGATACTATTGGTGATTCAAACGATCGCGCCGGCAAAAGGAGAGCGGTTATTCGCTTCAACCGAAGAGGCGTCTCGATTTTGGCGGCATTGTGTGGCTCCAAGTGCGAGTGGGAGCAATGGTGCATCGGCTTGGGGTACCATTGGGAACATGTAGAGTGGGGGCTGTTTTGCAATCACTTGCCGCTCGTTGAGACCAGAAAATGAAGATTCACTGCTTCGTCCTGTTACTGGCTGGGGTCTGCGCAGTCCCGCCTTCCATGCCGGCCCAGTCGAATAGCGCCACCCCTCGGGCATCGCAATTCATCGGCGAGACTCCAGACACCTGGGCGCCCACGCACGGGGTCAAGTCCGCGGAGCAGATCGACAAAGAGTGGCAAGAGTCGGTTGCCAAATTCGATGGACGCCGCAATGCTCTGCTGAAGCTCGCAGATGAACAAGCCCATGACGGCCCCTATCGTCCGGACTGGGAGACGTTGCGCAACCACGCGATTCCCCAGTGGTTCAGGGACGCCAAATTCGGCATCTTCATCGGCTGGGGTGTCTACGCTGTCCCAGGCGCCGTGAATGAGTGGTATCCGCATAACATGTACAGGCCCGGCGATCCGGCGCACGACGACTTTGTTAAGCGCTTCGGCAGCCTCGACAGCCGCGGCTACAAGGACTTCATTCCCAGCTTCCGCGCCGAGAAATTCGATCCGCAGGATTGGGTCAAGCTCTTCAAACAGGCCGGAGCAAAGTATGTCGTTCCCATCGCCGAGCACCACGACGGCTTCGCAATGTACGACTCGGATCTGTCGGATTGGACCGTAGTCAAGATGGGGCCCCACCGCGATGTCCTGGCGGAGCTATCGGCAGCCATTCGCGGCGCGGGGCTGCATTTCGGTCTCTCCTCGCATCGTGCAGAGCACAACTACTATTACGGAGAGGGCCGTTCCATCCGCTCCGATGTCAACGATCCGAAATATACCTCGTTCTATGGTCCGGCCCACCCATGGCTCAACGATCCGCATTTCAACCCTGTGAACGAATGGAGCTATGTCAGCGATGCCTGGCTTCGCGATTGGCTGGCTCGATCGGTTGAACTGGTCGAAAAGTACAAGCCGGAACTGATTTACTTCGACGGCGGCAACGGTCAACCTGCCTACCGCACTACCATGACCGAATTTACCGCGTTTTACGATAACTTTGCAGTAAACCGTCGCATAGACGGCGTGATTACGCTCAAGGATTATGCGATGGAGTGGACTGCTGGGGCGAGGGACTTTGAACGAAGCCTGCGCACCGATATAGATCAGCGACCGTGGCAGACTGACACCTCCATCAGCAACCTGTCGTGGGGATACATGGACCACGATCAGTTCAAGACACCCGAGTTTCTTGTCCACCAATTGGTGGATATCGTGAGCAAGAACGGCGATCTGCTGTTGAGTATAGGCCCGCGGGCGGATGGAACAATTCCCGATGAAGTGCGAACCATCCTGCTGGATATGGGCGCGTGGCTTGGTCGCAATGGCGAGGCCATCTACGGGACCGAACCGTGGATCGTCTCCGGCGAGGGACCGACACAGGTGAAGACGGGCTTTGCCACGGATCAGGAGATGAAGCCCTATACGCCATCGGATTTTCGCTTCACCCAGAAAGGGGAAAACCTCTACGTAATCAGTTTGGCGTGCCCTGCCGATGGGACGGCTACCATTCATGCTCTTGGGTTGGCAGGCGAAGCGAAGGGCAAGGTGATCCGGGAGGTGGACCTGCTTGGATCGAGCCAGAAGGTCAGCTGGCTGCAAACAACAGACGCATTGAACATAAGACTGCCCGAAGATGCCGATTGCAAATATGCCTTCGCCCTGCGGATCAAGTTTGCATTTCCCCAGGAAGCTCAAGCGCAGGAGATCAGAAAGTGAATTCCTGAACAAGACTGGGCCTGCGACAAAAGTTCGCGAAATAAAGGAAAAAAACACTCGCAAAGTGGTTGATAGATCAGGCCTATCTGCCGATAGGTAACAAAGGGCTCAGCGTATTTGGGCCCGTCCGGTCAAGATAAAGGGATGAACCAACCGATCTGTACCGTCGCCGTCGTTCATACAGCGGGCTTCATGCTCGCGGCGATGCTGTTCTCCGCTCATGTTCTTGAAGCGGCGCCGCCAATTCCCCTGGCTTCCCTCCACGCCATTCACTCTCTAAGTCATGCGGAGGCGGCTGCGCAGCCGAAAGTCGCCTTCGAAGCTACTGTCACCTACAGGCGAATAGACGAGACCACCCTTTTTGTCCAGGATGGTAACGAGGGCATTTATGTCTGGGCGGATGCGGGGATCCATCTGGCGCCAGGCGACCGTATTCTCGTCCGAGGAATGGTCCAGGACAGCTTTCGACCCATTGTGATCGCCGAGAACGTTCTCATGCTCCATCACGGATCCCTGCCCACGGCAGTTCCGGCGACGTTCGATGAGCTGATTCGTTCGCAGCGCGACTGTGAGCGAGTTAAAGTTCGCGCCAGAGTCCTCAGCAGCAACATAGGATTGAGCGGTGAAGGAAATGACATTCGCATGGTCCTCCTCTCCGATGGGGGTGTGATCGACGCATATGTGAATTCCGGCGATTCGAGATACCTCGACCAAATACTGGACGCGGAGGTCGAGGTGTCGGGCGTCGCGCAACTCCGTTTCGACGGCAAGATGCAACCCACCGGAGTAGCGCTTTCCATTCCGTTGATTGAAGACATTGTGGTTCTCAAACGCGCCGCCGAAAGCCCCTGGAGCCTCCCCATCACCCAGATGGACGAGATGATCACCCACTATCGTGTGAAGAATCTCAGCCAGAGAGTCCGGGTCCAGGGAATCATCACCTATTACCAGCCGGGTTCAGCCGTTGTACTTCAAAACGGCAAAAAGAGCCTGTGGATCAAAACTGCTTACGAGAAACCGCTACGCGTAGGAGACCAGGCGGACGTTACCGGACTCCCCGAGTCGCGAGACGGTTTCCTTACAGTGGCCGATGGCGAAATCCAGGACCGCAATGTGTATGCCCCTGTTGCTGCCCAGCCTGTAGTCGCGAGCCAGCTCTCAGCCAGCAAACAGATTTTCGACCTGGTTTCGGTTGAAGCCAAGGTCATCATGCAGGTTCGGGAAAATTCGCAGGATGAGTATGTGCTGGTCGCTGACGGACAGGTTTTTTCCGCCATTTACCGTCACCCCAATGTGGGGGGCTTAGCGTCACCGCCCATGAATCGCCTGCCGCTTCTATCCAAGGTTCGTGTCGCCGGCATCTGCATCCTCCAGGGTTCCAATCCATACGCCCGCGAGGTCCCGTTCAATATCATCATGCGTACCCCCGACGATATTTCGGTGGTCGAGCGTCCGTCGTTGCTCACCGTGAACAATCTGATTATCGTCGTCGGTCTGCTGATGTTGGCGATGCTAGCGGTGGGCGCGCGGGGCTGGTTCATCGAGCGCAGAGTCCGCCGCCAAACCGCGGCAATAGCTTATATCGAGCGACGACGGAGCAGCATCCTCGAGGACATCAACGGCTCCCTTCCCCTCACCGAAATCATCGAAGAGATTACCGAACTCGTCTCCTTCAGCCTTAAAGGCGCGCCCTGCTGGTGCCAGATTGCCGGGGGAGCGCGGCTCGGAAATTGCCCGAAAGATCTCTCCGGCATGCGTGTGGTCAGCCAGGAAATCCCCGCCCGCTCCGCCCCCTCGCTTGGCGAAGTGTTTGCGGCCTTTGACCCATTGACCAAGCCCCATGACATCGAAGCCGAGTCTCTCGCCTCTGCGGTCGGGCTGGCAGCCCTGGCCATTGAAACGCGTCGGCTCTACTCCGACCTGATCCGTCGCTCGGAGTTCGACCTGCTCACCGACATCCATAACCGCTTCTCCCTCGACAATCGCCTCGACGCCCAAATCGAGGAGGCCTACCGGCAGGGCAGCATTTTTGGACTCATCTATATCGATCTCGATGACTTCAAGAAGGTAAACGACAATTTCGGCCATAGGATTGGAGACTTCTACCTACAGGAAATGGCGCTTCGCATGAAACGCCAGCTTCGCACAGTCGACACCCTCGCCCGCCTCGGCGGCGACGAATTCGCCGTTCTGCTTCCACTCGTACGTAGCGGCGCGGATGTCGTGGAGATCGCCCTGCGTCTGGAACGCTGCTTCGATGAGCCGCTTGTTTTGGAAGGCGCGACCCTCTATCCAGCGGCAAGCGTCGGGTTCGCCATCTACCCCGAGGATGGTACCACCCCGGACAGCTTGCTGAGCGCTTCAGACGCAGCAATGTATGTGCAAAAGCACACCAAACACTCCGGAAGGCAGCCGGTCGCGCGCTAGAATTCGGCTCCCGATTCCGAATTGAACCGCAAAGCGTAACGGGGACCACGCCTTCGATCGTTGTGCTGACGGGCGAGCGCGGAGAGGAACAGGCACGCTCCCGTGCCTCAAAGATCGTGCGGAAAGCAACCCCAGCCGAAGCATTCTCCCTGCCTTGCCTGAATCAGGCATGATAGAAAGTTGATTTGGTGTCGCGTCGGGTTACCCACACGCGGCCAGAAAGTTCGTGAGCGCTGATCCTGATTAAACGTATCAATTTCCGGCACTTTGCGAAATGACGCATGCTTGAAAAAGTAAACTGTTTCCTTCGCAAGGATCGCGAGCAAACACCTGGTTGTTGAGGCTTCATGCAAGGTCATGGATCATTTCGCTTTGATTTGCCTCTTTCGACTGGAACCGTGTATCGGCTTACAGGTGAACAGATCTGTCAGAGCCAGTCCAGACCGAGCCGTTCAAGGAAAACCCTCGACAAAAGCAGGCAGTCCCATCGCATTGAACAACGGGCAGGATCGTGATGCGTTCCTTGCTCCCCACCTCGAAGCCGTGCAGACTCACGCGCAGACGGCTTCACATTGGCAAAATCGAAAAGGTTGCAGGTTTGCCTGGAAATAGCCTTATCTCCAAGTCGGGAAGGGAAACTGAATTGTATGAAGAAAATTGGGCTCCTTTCAATCGGCGGAGATTACCAAACAACCACCGCCTGAATTCGGTTGGTTGTGGGGCGACTGAATGCTCCGACATGTTTTGCGCACCCATGAACAATTACGATTGGGGTTGCCAACGACACTGGAGGTGAGTAGACTTCAGAACAATTGAAGAAGGAGCATTCCCCATGCTTCGTAACACTTCACAGGCGTGCCAAGCTATCCTGCTGACATCCATCGTTCTGATGATGTCGTTGTCGCAACCAGGCATGAGCCAGGCGGTAAGCGTGCTCACGCAGCACAACGACCTGAGCCGATCCGGAGCGAACCCCAACGAGACGATCCTTAAAACGAGCAACGTTTCTGAGAGTACATTCGGCAAGCTATTTTCGTTGCCCATCGACGGCTTTACCTACGCACAGCCGTTATACGATCCGGGCGTCAGCATATCGGGCGGAACGCACAATGTTATCTATGTCGCTACCGCGCATGACAGCGTATATGCCTTTGATGCGGAGACGGGGGAACAATACTGGCACGTTTCCCTCGGAACACCCGTTCCAAGCACTGTCATCAATACGCAGAATATTCTGGTAGAGGTCGGAATTATTGCCACACCGGTGATCGACCCCAGCAGCGGCACTGTGTATGTCACCGCCAAGACCTATGAGAATAGTGTACAGATATTCCGCCTGCACGCATTGGATATTTCAACCGGCGCGGAGAAGTTCGGCGGCCCGGTTGAGATTGCGGCAACCGCGAGCGGCTCTGGCGTTGAGGGCAACGGAAGCGAAGTTACGTTCGTCGCTTCGCAGGAGAATCAGAGGGCAGCCGTCTCGCTCATCAACGGAATCGTCTACCTGGCGTTCGCTTCGCACGAAGATCACGACCCCTACCACGGATGGCTACTGGGTTATAACCCAACGACCTTACGGCAGGTCCAGGTCTTCAACGTGACTCCGAATAGCGGGGAAGGGGCAATCTGGATGGGTGGTCAGGGACTTCTTGCCGACTCATCCAACAACATTTACCTGGTCACATCCAACAGCACGAAGAGCACCGATAATGCAGTCGACGATTACGGGCAGAGTTTCCTTAAGCTGGTTTCGAGCGGAAGCACTTTGACTGTGGCGGATTACTTCAAGCCCAATTTGTACAACACCTGGAACGGCGAGGACATGGACCTCGGATCCACCGGCGCGTTTGCCATCCCCGGCACCAGTTACATTGCGGGCGGCAGCAAGTCCGGCATGTTTTACGTCGTCAACACCGACAACATGGGCAAGCTCGATGCCTCCTCCGATCAGGTGGTTCAAGAGTTTCAGGCGACCAATGGGTTATGGGGAAATCCTGCGTTTTGGAACAACAACATGTATATCTGGGGCGTTAACGAACCGCTCAAGATGTATCACTTTACTGGGAGCGTCTTTAACACATCTCCATCGTCGCAAAGCGCTTACTCAACCCCTGGCGGAACCACAAGCGGCACAGTGTCCGTATCCTCCGATGGCTCGAACTCAGGCACAGGAATCGTTTGGGCAACGGCTCCTTCCGGCGACCCCGACCATGCAACAGTCGGCGGCAATATGTACGCCTACGATGCCACTAACTTAGGAACGCTGCTTTGGAGCACCTCGCAGAATTCATCGCGTGACGGCTATGGAAGCTATGCAAAGTTCTGCGCACCGACTATCGCCAATGGCAAGGTCTATGTTGGGACCGATTCCGAATCGGTGGCCGTCTACGGACTGTTGTCGGGTGGCGGCGAGTGTACTCCCACCCCGATTACTCCCTATATTCAAGTAAACGGCGCCGCTTGGGAGCAGGCATCCACGACTTCCGCAGCTTCGGGCGCCACTGTGAATCTTGGCCCGCAGCCGGTAACGGGCGGTTCATGGAGTTGGACGGGACCCAACGGATTTACCTCCGCCTCGAGACAGGTTAACGGCATCCCCTTAAGTACTGGCGCCAACGTGTATACGGCGACTTACACCAACGCTGAAGGCTGCAAGAGCACGGAGACCTTTACCGTCACGGTCAGCGGCAGAACAGGCACAGCGATCACTCCATATATCTCCGTGAATGGTGGCACGAGCTGGACAGAGGAATCCAGCGCAACCGTGGCTTCCACAACCACGGCGGTGGACCTTGGCCCGCAGCCGGTAACGGGCGGTTCATGGAGTTGGACCGGACCCAAAGGATTCACCTCCACCTCGCGTCAGATTAACGACATTCCGTTAAGCACGGGCGCAAACGTATATGTGGCGACTTACACAAATGCCAGCTCGGTCAAGAGCACAGAGACTTTTACCATCACAGTGCAGTGAGACTGTCGGCCGAATATTCCATCCTTGCGGCTTCTTTGTTTCTACCGCAAGGATGGGATGCCTCTAACTCCCATTGCCGTTTACTGTTCTTAAGGGACTTGCCGGCGAGGGATCATAGTAACCCGCCAGATGCGGCTGCGGGAGCATCGGTCAACACTCCGGCAAAGTATTCCGTGCGCGGCCAGTAAACCAGTATGGATCGGGATACCTACTCTTCTCCGCTCTATCGGGGCGTCAACAGGAGCAGGTGAATCGGCTCGCCCTTGCGCCGAGCGGAACATGCGATCTGCCCTCTATCATTGATGTTGAATGCATTAAGCAGAATCCAATCCGATCCCTCCGGCAAGTAAGCATTCAGGTCGGTCATTCGACCATCCCGCCACAAGAAAGCATGACGCTTGGTTCCCGAGATGTTCGATGCACCAACCACATCACCTCGGTTGTTGATTCCGGACGCTTCACTCGGGTCGTTGCCCAGTGTGCCGAGATCCCGCATAAGGCCGCCGGTGTAAAGAAACGCATGAACTCCCTCAGGAGTATCGCTGAATCCGACAATCTGGCTATGGTCGTTGATCGCTCTCGCGGTGCTGACAACTCCGTGGGCGAGAGTTCCAAGGTCGACGATCTTCCGATGCATCCATAAAACCGCATGATAGGATTTGCCATCGATGTCGGCCTCGCCGACGATCACGCCGGCATTATTGATGGCGATGGCGGAACTCGATTTACCGGAAGGCAGCGTCCCCAGGTCGGCTATACTGGACCCTGAAATCACAAATGCGTGGCGCGCGCCACCGGTGAGATTCGCTGCGCCAACCGCCGCGCCCTTGTCGTTCAGCCCGTTCACTCGACTATCCCGTCCGCCCAAAGTGGGAACGATCCGGAGGCGTCCGTGATGTTGAATGAAGCCTCGTGTGGTCGAGAGGCTGTCCACGAGATTGCCGCTCGTATTCATCCAGCCGGCCATGTCGCCGTGACGATTGATCGCATGGGCGATATTGTTCGGATAGCCCGCCACTTCATTCAAGTTTGTGGCCTTGCCGCTATGCCATTGCGTTGCATGGATCGTAGCACTTGCTTTTGTCCAGTACGCTACAGCGCCATTGCGATTCAAGGAGACAGTAACATCATCGGCAACTGGTGCCAATGGGCCCAGATCGTCAATGGTGTAAATCGCCGCTGCCCGCGCGACTGTTGAAGTCGTCGACACATTATCCTCTTGCGCCAATGCTGTGTCGGCCCATAAGAAAGTCAAGGTCAGACAAGCTGCGGAAAGGATTGGTGTGTGAGAGAGTAAGCTCCGCTCTATGAAGATGACGAGCGAGGAGATGGTAGATGGTCGAGGAAGGGAAGGCCTCACGTAAGCGATGTTACCAGATGCCGCGTTTGGTGCGGTGCAAATGCCATCGTCGAACCGGTCCTCGGAGTCCTCAAACAACAACGTGGAATACACCAATTTCGCACCCGTGGATTGCAAAACGCAAACAACGAATTCACTCTGGTAACGCCAGCCCTCAAACTCAGCCAGATGCACGACATGCGCGCAGTAAACAAAAACCGCCACTGCCGGTGCGGGAAATCAAAAAGGTACTCCGCTGCAAAAGTGCCAACGCCGTCCCGCAGACACTGGAGCCTCTGAGGGAACTCTCTTGCGAATTCATCCCATTCGCGGCCGCCGCCTAGCGACCCCATTCGAGGCGAACTACGATTGTGGTCTCTCAACGAGTTGCCCCAGGCCTCGAGCGCGAGGCCTGGGACAGTCGATGGTCGAGCCGGCACTGATAAGTGGACGGCCCCGCCGGTCAGTGGATGATGACCACGTTCATGCTCCACGGACTGAGTGTCAATGTCAGCGGAAGGTCAGAGGCCCCCAGGTTCGTGGTGGTCGGTGCAGCCCACACGCCATTCGCTGACTCGGCGTAGATCGCCTTATCGTACGTCGTCTCGGTCACGGAAGTTGAGGTGGTCTTTCCGTTCAAATTGATCTCCACCGTCTCGTTGTTATTCTCGTTGTCATTGAACAGCACCAGCGCCGTGCCGCCGCTATTGGTTGCCGCATAGGCGCGCACATCGGTCGTGTCGCCGGTTACGGTCGGGGTAAGAACGTGCTCACCGTTGAGAAGTACTTGGCTGAAGAGTTGAAACGCGCGCGCGGTCGGATTCATCGTTCCGATTGGACCAGCATTCGGGCAGGTCGTATCGGAAGGCCCATCGGAGAAGACGTTGTAGGCCCCAAAATCCTGGAACCCGTAGACCGAAGAGCTGTCGTTTCCAGCTTGCCCATTGCAGTTGCCGAACCCAATCCACCAGGTCAGGCGCGTCACGCCATCGTTCATCATTTCGCCCAGCACCTGGCCCGCATACAAGCCCTGAGTAATCGACCAGCTCTGCTTCCCAGGGTTGCTATACGGTCCGCCGATCTCGCCCACGTAAATGGGCGAGATCGAATGACCGGACGATGCAAGTTCCGTCTTGATCCGGTTGATGTATGTGGTCAGCCCCTGCGCATCCTGCTGCACCAGGGTGGTGTCGTCCTCCTGTCCCGGCGTCTCCGGATAATAGTGGAACTCCACAAAGTCATACTTCGCATCCGCCATCACAATCGAATCCCACGGTGAGTAGTCTGGCTGAACCAGAACGCCAACCAGCACATTCGGGCTCACTGCCTTGATATCCGGGTAGTACCCCGTCGCTACGGCATTGGCGTAGGTTGTCGGGTCATGCTGAATCGGATGGTTATCCGTCTCCCATGATCCGTATTCCTCGTTGCCCACCGTGATATGGCTGACGTTTGCGCCAAGCGTCAATGACTCGCTCGCCCATGATGCAGCTTCGGCTGGATTCCCGTAGCCGGTGCAATTCTCGCCCGTCCCGTAGTCCGCAATCAACGAAACGTCCAGGCCGGCAGGCTTCACTAGGTCATTCACAAAGTTCGAGTACGTATCGTTCGCATTGGCAGTGCTGCCGCACTCCGTATTCGTCTCCCAGTTATAGGCGTCGCCCCACGACCCACCGGGCCACCGTACCGCCTTGATCCCGGCCGCCTGAAACGCGTTGGACACCCCAGCCGTGGTCACGTCGTACCAAGCCGCCATATTCATCCCCAGCAGCATATCGCTTACGGCTATGCCCGGATTCGAAGGGTTCACCGTGACGGTCGCGTCCGCAGAACTCGTGGAATTCACTGTGACCGCTATGTTGGTGGTCACTGGAGTGAGCGAGCCCGAGGTTCCCGTAACGGTGATGGTGGCAGAGCCAGTTGCAGTGGCGCTGGCCGTTAATGCGACAACGTCGCCGCTGACGGATGCTGTGACGCCGGCATTGGAACTGGTCGCGGCAAGGCTCACTGTGCCGGTGAACCCGCTCAGGTCCGTTACCGTAATTGTGTCGGTCACGCTCGCGCCCTGGTCCACTGTCTCCGCGCTGGATGCCGGTGTAAGCGTGAAGCTGCCAGTGCTACCGGCCTCTGTGATGGTGAAGGTCTCCGTACTCTTGCAACCCGCTGAGTTGGTATACGTCGCCACATAGACATTGGCGCCAGCACTTAGCGCGATGGCGTTGATCTGGCGCGTAGTGGAAGTGAATCCCTTCGGCCCGGTCCAGCTCCATGTCCCGCTTACGGGCTGCGGGCCAAGGTTGACAGTGGCAGCAGTTGGAACCGATGCCGCATTCGCGTTCTGCCATGCGGCTCCGTTCACCTGAAGATAAGGAGTAATCGCCGTCGGTGTGCACGTGCCGGAGCTTATGGTCACCGCGATCGATGTGGTCTCTTTCAACGTGCCTGAGGTGCCGGTGACCGTGATGGTAGATGTGCCGGTGGCTGTGGCGCTGGCCGTTAGCGCGATAGCGCTGCCATTGACCGTTGCCGTCACCCCGCTGTTCGAGCTTGCTGCTGTAAGAGTCACAGCGCCGGTGAAACCGTTCAGGTCCGTCACAGTGATTCCATCGTTAACGCTTGCGCCAGGCGCAAGGGTTTCAGTTGCCGCAGCAGGCGTAAGCGAGAAGCTGCCTGTTGCGCTGCCGCCGCAGGTGGTTCCATTAACGGCAAACGATGCAGGCGCGTTGTTGGTGACACCGTTCCATGTGCCGTTGAATCCAACGCCCGCATAACTTCCGCCGGCGGCGATGCTGCCGTTATAACTCTCGTTGGTGACTGTAACATTGGCGCCGCTCTGGGTCTCATTGCCGTTCCAGAGCGAGGATACGGTCTGGCCGTTGGGGAAGGCCCATGTCAAGGTCCAACTGGACCAGTTGACTGTACCTGTGTTCTCAATCGTGATGCCGGCGCCGAAGGCGGTGGAGTTTTGCGGCGAAATTGTATAGACGACCTTGCATGCGGTCTGCGCCGCCGCACTGGATGCAAGAGTAGTGAGGAGCAGAGCCGCAAGCACCAAGGAGTGCATGCTCATACGGCGAACTCGTGGACGTAAACAAAGGCTTGTCTTGGACTCCGGGATCAATTGCATGGTGGTCCTTTCGGGGAGGGCTGGACAGGGGAATCCCGGAAGCAATGACTGAAGCCTGCAGTTGCAAACTCGGCACACACTCGCAATGGCGAACGGTTGAGCTCGAACGAGCATGCGCAGACCTGCACGTGTTGCTCCCGGCGGACTGCAGCCTATTCCGCACCCATGATCAATGTCAATAGGAAAATTGATTGCCGTGCAAGCCAAAAGGGAGTTGAACTAAAGTGACTGCCACCGAAGTGCAACAATGCATCGATCGTCGAATCGCATAACTGGCTTCGCGCCCACACTGAACACATCGGACGAACGCACGATCCACCCTCAATCGCGTCTCTCGCGTATCTTCGCACCGATCTAATGAACTCATTACCTATCTGGTGAAAAGCGCTATCTTGTTATAGATATTGACAGTTGCACTAATGCAGTATTAAACAAAGATCTTCCATACTGTGGAATGGCAATGAAACCCAGAGCGGGGCCAATGTCACCGTCACCAACGAAAGCTACAACGGAAGCATCCCCGCCGGCGGAAGTTACGCGGGCGTGGGCTTCAACGGCACCTGGAACGGAACCACAAACGCGATACCTACGGCCTTCTCGATCAATGGAACGGCCTGCACGGTCAACTAACGAGACGCCGCGGATTCGCCAACCGCGGATCCCGCAGGCGTTGAGAGGCTCTGAGCCCGGCGTCGAAGCCAACTTACTTCGACTCCGGGCTCAACAACACAATGCCGGCAACTTGTGTAATCGGCACCATCCAAGAAAGGGAGTGCACTATGAAATCCCCCATTCTCCGTGCGTGCGGAATCGTCGTGACAGCGTTGTTTGCTCTTGCATCCAGTGCGGCGGCGCAGACCGCATGCAAGGTCGTCTATACAATTTCGCCGCAAAACTCCACCGCCTTCGGCGCCGGCATCACGATTGAGAACACAG
>Ga0302277_1000555_pt1 | contig 28484 bp, 28 predicted proteins | sample III_Bog_N3_1_FD_198759 | JGI IMG/M metagenome (GOLD analysis project Ga0302277, IMG submission 198759) | Peat permafrost microbial communities from Stordalen Mire near Abisko, Sweden - III_Bog_N3_1 | ecosystem: Environmental > Terrestrial > Soil > Wetlands > Peat | place: Sweden: Abisko... | reverse complement strand
GTTCTTGAACTCCTGTGCGGCGAGTGCGGGCAAAGTGCCTTTGAGCGCCCACGCCTCGTTGAACGAACGCATGATGATGCTGACGAACGGATCACTCATCGCACGCAGCCTTTCTTGCGCTGCAAAAATCTTTCCAACTTCGCGACCAGATCGGCGGCAACGTTGACAGCGGCATAAAGCGCGGTGCTCCGCTCGCGCAAACGGGCACCGGATTTGTCCGCTGCGGCTTGGTCGGCAAGCAAACGCCGCGTGTGCGCGGCCAAATCCGGCGCGGTGTCGCCGATCAGAACCGTGTCGCCGAGATCAAGTCCCTCCGCGCCGATGGTCGTGGTGACGACGGCGCGACCGACGGCGGCGGCCTCCAAAATCCGCGTGCGCGTGCCGGACGCGATGCGCAACGGCAGCAGCACAAAGAGCGATTCCGCGATAGCGCGTTCGATGGAATCCACCGGGCCGACGAGCTTCACGCGATCCGTGCCGATGACGCGCAGACGTTCGGCGAACGCGTCGGGCGGATTTTTTCCGACGATATGAATTTTGACGTTGTGACGCTTCAAGTCTGCTTCAATTTGCGGCAGCACTTCGTCCACGAGAAATTGAAAACCGTCCACATTCGCGGAGGAATCCAGGCTGCCGAAAAATAAAATCACTGGCTGGCGCTCGACCGTCGGCTCGGCGGCGCGTGGCATGATGTTCGGCAATAGCGCGAATTCACTCTTTGAACCGTGCGAATGATGTTGTCTATAAAGGGCAGTCAATTCTTCTGAATTGCTCAAGAGCAGCAGTGATAGCGAGTGGACAAGTTGTCGCTCCAGCCGTTGAAGTTTCCATTTCTCAAACAGAAACCAGCGGCGTCTGAAAGACGGGTTTGCCGCCCACGACATTGCAACCAGCCGCGATGAAACCATATCCAAATCCACAACGACGGCAGTTTGCGGAAAATCGCGTTGGATAATTTTGCAAAGCTCCCAGCCGATGGTGAACCGGCAAAAAACGGCGGCGTAATTTTTCTCGCGGAGCAGCGAAATGAATTTTTCTTGGTCAGCGGGCAAAAATGATGGTGTGGAAGCTGGACGCGGAAATGGCGGCGGCTGCGGCGCGAACATTGCAACCGGTTTGAAATTTGTCCACGCCGGTTTAATCGAAGCGCCTTCGTGTCTGATCAATAGCAAATCCACCTCGAAATTTTCACGGATCGATTGAAACAAAAACCGGCTGCGGTTTTTGTCACCGCCGGATTCGTTCTCGAACGGCACGTCTAGATAAAGAATGCGCGCGCGGCTCATGCGGAAACACCTTTCGTTTTCGCGCCGAATTTCCGGCCAAGTTTGCTGACCATTTTCTCGCGGTCGGCAGCGGTCAGGCCAAAACGCCACAACCCAGCGATGCCAACGGCACCGACCAATGCACCTTCGCCCAGCAGCAAAAATGTGTTGCTGCCGCTGGCCCACCACGGTTGCAGTCGCAACGCGGCGGCGAGCGCGACCATCGGCAGACAGCCGGTCCACGCCGGCAGCACGACGCGCCGGAAAAGTTGCCAGCGCGAAAGCTGCGCCTCTTTTGCCGCCCAACCCCAGAGCACGAACCAGCCGAAGAAGACCGTCGGAATCACCGAGCCGAGCGCGACGCCGATCATGCTGTGCATCGCCATCGTGAGGCCGATGCTCAACGCCAGATTGCACAGCGCCTCGGCGACGCCTTGTCTCATCATGCGCCGTTCCTGACCGGCCATCAGAAACATTCGCTTGAAAACCCAATGCGTCAGCACGAGCGAGTAATACCAGAACAAAAGCAGTTGGCCGACCCAGAGCATTTCGGCGGTAGGATTTTTCACGCCGGTGAGCAGGCGGATGAGCCCGTCCATGTAGGCAAAACACAAAACGTAAAGCGGCGTCGCGCCCAAAATACTGAACCTCATGCCGCCGATGAGCATTTGGCGGAGCGCGGCGGTATCGCCTTTCGCGTGCAGATGTGCGGCGGTGGGCGAGAGCACGTCGGCAATCTGCTTGGTGAGCTGGCCGAACATGTCGCCGATTTTGCTGCCGGCTTGGTAAGGCGTGACAGCGGCAACGCCAAGAATCGAACTGATGACCGGCTGGTCGGCTTTGTTGCGAAGCACGTTACCGAGCATGTTGAGATACGCAAAAATACTGAACTTGCCAGTGTGCAGCAGTGCGTCTTTGGAAAATAGCGCCGGACTCAACCGCACGCCGGGCATGTGACGCAACGCCAGCCACGCCGCAATCACATAAGGCACGACGACACACGCGAGTGCCAAAATCACTAACGTGGCAAAGCCCAGTTTGAATTTGAAAACCACCACCACGCAGAAAAAATTTGCCACGGTGGTCGCCAGCGAAAGGTTGTTGGCCAGAACTAGTCGTTGTTGTCCCTGGAGAATTTCCGGAAAAACGCCGAGCGGAAAGGCCAGTCCGATGCCGGTCAGAAAAATAATCATCACCACGCGAAAACTGTCGTGATTCGCCGCGCTGACCTTGAACAAATCAACCAGCGGACCGGAGCAAACGATGCCAATCGTGACCGCCACCGCCGCCGCCAGACAATAAAAGCCTACGATGGAACTCAACACGCGGCTGAGCTGCTCCCAGTCTTTTTTTGCCGAAAGTTCCGCGACGCGTTTTTGCGCCGCGTAGCCAAAACCAAAATCCATCAGAATGCCGTAGCCAAAAATCGCCCACAGCAGCGACCAGAAACCGAACTGCTCGGCGTTCAATCCCTGATACAGCAGCCGGAACGTCACCAACCCCAGCACCATGCGCGCGACGATGCGCACGTAGCCGGAGATGGTGCTGTTGACGACATTTTTTTTGACTTGTTCGTTGGTCATTTGCGTTTCGCGCAGTTTTCCTCCGCGCGTTGGTAAAGGGTTTCGAGCTGCTGGCCGATTTGTGTCCAATCATATTTCGACTTTGCTTCGCGGAGACCGTTCGCGCCGATTTTATTTTTCAATTCCGGCTCGGTGGCAAAGCGATTCAACTTCGCCGCCAAATCCACTGCGGCGTCGCTCGCGTTCGGATTAATAAAAAATCCAGTGTCGCCGTCGCTCACGAGAGCTTGTAAACCGCCGACGCGGCTGGCGATGACCGGCTTGCCGGAACTCCATGCCTCCAACACGACGATGCCAAACGGTTCATGCATCGAAGGCAGCACAAAAACGTCGCAGGCGTGGAAGGCTTGAATCAATTCGGGATTGTCATTGCGCATTCCCGGCAGAATTTTCACATGGTCGCCGAGATTGTTGGCGGCGATGAAGTCGCGCAGTCTCTTCGCGTAATCTGGCTGCGTTTCCGGACCAATCAAAATCAGAAATGAATTCGGCTGCTGCGCGCGAAGTTTGGCGAACGCTTCGAGTGCCAGCAGTTGATTTTTCTGCGCGTCAATGCGGCTGATGTTCAGCGCCAGAAATGCGCCAGAGGGAATTCCGTGCTTCGCGCGAAACGCCGCGCCGTCACCGGTCGCAAATTTGGCGCAGTCCACGCCGTTCGGCAAATACGCGATGCGCTCGTGCGAAAGTTGCTTCTTCGCTTTTTCCATTTCGCTCTGGCCGACGCAAATCACGAAGTCCGCGTCGTCGAGCACACGCCGCGAACCGAACAACGCACCGAACGGTTTGCCCCATTCGGTTTTGTTTTCAATCGGCTTGAGCATCGTGCCGAGTTCGGCGGTCGGCACATCAAACACGCCGCCGTGCAGCGAAACGACGAACGGTTTTTTCTGCCAGCGCGCGGCGGTGCGGACTTCGCCGCCGAGCCGCTTGAGCGCGTGCGCGTGAAACAGCCGGACATTTTTCTCGCGGCGCAGCGCGTTGAACAACGAAAGCGAAAGCAGATTACCGCCTTTTTTGTCGAGCGCAGCTTTGTCAGCGGCGCTCAAACCAAAAAACGGATAGCAATACGGAAAGCGTTTCACCGGCACGCCGCCGATAGTTTCGTCGCGCTGTTTCGTCAGCGCCATTGAGGTGAAAATCTCCGGCGACCAGCCAGCGCGCTGCTGCTGTCGCGAGATTTCGAGGATGACGGTTTCCGTGCCGCCCCATTCTTCCGCGACGAAACGGCGCGGGACATGGATGATTTTTTTGGCGGCGGAATTCATTTTATTTTAGGCGGAATTCTTTTCCTTTGCGAGCAACGCGGTTTTTTCCATGATGCGGCAGATGTGCGGAATGTGCGTCACGTCGTCGGGAATCGCCGGCTGGTTGGTGCAGAGCGTCGCGTAGCTTTGCGGGTCGGTCGGATGATAGCCGTGCATCGCGCGGATCGGCCGCTCGCCCATGTGGCTCGGCACGATGAGCACGCCTTCGTGCATGAGAAAAATCGTCTCGCCGAATTTGCGGTCGGGAAACAGCGCGCGGTAACGCTGCAATTCGTCGTCCGGCATGATGCGGCCTTCGGGAACTTTTCCGAGCGCTTCGTGAATTTGTTTGCGCGCGTTGTCGTTGAAAAACCAGAACCGCGCCATCGTGGAGTCATAGACGACGGCGTAATCCTTTTCCATTTTCACGGGCAGCGCGTCAATCTTCGCCTTCAAATCCACGAGTTCGTCGCAGTTTGCCATGCCGTGATCGCTGAAAATGTAAAGATGCACTTCGGCATAATGATTTTTCGCGGCGGCGAGAACTTTTTCAATCCAGTCTTCATATACACGAAGTTTCGCCGGAACTTCCGGCGATTTATTTCCGACCATGTGCAGCAAGCCATCGAGGCCGGCCCAGTATTGAAACACAAAATCCACGCGCTCGGCTTCGATGGCAGCGATGATGTCGTCGCGGTTTTGTTCCTCGGATTTCGTGGTGTCGGTGACGAAATAGGGAATTTTATTTTCGACGAGAAAATCAAAAATGTTCGGCCCGCGATTCATGCCTTTCGGTTGGAGCGGACTTTTCTTTTCGGTGAAATCGAAGAGATGAATGAATTTGAACGGAATATTGTAAAGGTCGAAGTAGCCGCGAAACTTGAGTTGCACCTTCACGAACTTCGTCAGCCAGCGGCGGAAAATGCGGCGGCTCGTCACCGCGGTCGGCAGCCAGCGCATCCAGCGGAGCGAACGGAACGGAGAATTTTTCGGATCATAAACAAAATAACACCAGTTGTAATGTTCATCTGGCCAGTGACCAGAAAGAATCGAAGGCACGCAGGTCGAGCTGTAACCGAAAACGGATTCCAGCTTCTTGCGGTTCGGCGCAAATTTTTTGCCGAACGGATCGTCGCGCAGGATTTCCCATCCCATCGCGTCAATCATGATGAACAGCGGCAAAATTGATTTCATAATTATCAGGGTTGACCGAGGCGGATGTTGGCCGGAATTTTGAAATGGGCCGGGTGCTTGTGTGCAAGGTTCAGCAGAACTTGCGCGGCGACGATGTGAAAACTCTGCGCCCAGGCCAGCGGCGTGTTGTGGCCGGGCTGGCCGCCGACATACATTTCGGGCACCGCGCCGTCGGGCGTCATGTTTTTTTCCAACCGGCTGAAATATTCCAGCGCCTTGGCAAAAAAGTGCTGCCGCTCCTCCCAACTGAAATGGACGCGCTTGCGTGACAAATCAAATTCTCCACCGGCTTCGGCCAATTTGCCGTAGCAGATCGCCAGCCACGCGAGACCCAGTGGCCATTGCGCCGGACCGTCCTGGCCGGGATGCAATCCTTTGCCGCAGTAAATGTCGCCCGGATAACGCGTGACGCCGTGCGCGCCGACGAGATTTTTCTCAATCTGGGCGAGCAGGGTTTTTTTGGTCTCGAAATCCACAATGTTGTAAGGCCAGATGAGACTCAACTGCGCGAGGTCGTAAGGCCGGTTGGGCGATTCCTGCGGTAGCAGCCGCGTCAGCGCGCCGTAGCCCTCGGCAATCATGCGCTCGCTCACCGGCACGAGATGCGAGATGGGAATTTTACCGCGATATTTGTAATCGTAATGGCCTTGATCAAACCACATCGTCAAACCGCCGAGCACCGCGCCGAAGCTGCTGGAATGTTCCTCCGGGCCTTCTTCCCAAACTCCGAAATCTTCCTCGAAACCCATGTTGAAAATGTAGTTCCGGATGTTGCCCATCAAATAATAATCCTCGGTGGTGAAACGGAATCCGAAACCCTTTTTCACCAAGTCGCCGAGTTTATACATGAACAGCCCGAACACATCCATCTGGTGATGCCCCCATTCGTCGGTAATGGTTTCCAGCGTGGTCGGATGCACGCGCGCCGGCATGAACAGCCCGCGCTGGTGCAGCAAGTGCGGCTTGATGATGGACGCCTGCACGAACTTCATGTGGTGCTTCTTGAAAATTTCCAGCACCAGCCGGAAGCTCTCGACCATCTTATCGTAGCAGCCAAGATATTCGTTCGCGTAGGTCGCATACATGATGTCGCGGATCCAATACACGTTGTAGGCGTCGCCGGCGTTGTCCTCGGCGTTGTAGGGGCTGGCGACGTAACCGCCGTTGGGCCGCCGCATCCGCTCCAGATTGAGATATGAAATCTTGATCCGCTCATCGAGTGGCAGCGAATGAAATGGGTTTTCGGTCGGTGGCGTGATCATCGGATATGCCCGTGGTTCAACCGCCGGAGCAGCTCCGGCAGAAATTGTTTCTTGCGCGAGACGCAGCCGGCCCAGACTTCGCCGCTGGCACCGAGCTGCTGCGCCAGCGCGGTGGTTTTGGCGTCGAATAAAACCACGCTGTCGCCGCGAAAAATGTCCGTGATCAGCAGCGCCGCAAAATCCCAGCCGCCACGCTCGCGCCGCTCACGCAAGGCGGCGGCAAAATGTTTCAGGTGCGCGCCGTCCAGCCGCGTGCGATCCACGGTTTCGATTTGCGCGACGGCGAATTTCGCACTGCCGTTGGAAAATTCCTTCAAATCTTTTTCCACCAGTTCCGCCGCCGGCCGTTCGAGTGTCTCGTCGTTGCGAATCAAAACCTCGCGGCCAAATTTTTTTAAATCCACCTTCGCGCGGCGGGCGAGCACGGCGGCTTGCTGGCGGTCAACCTCCGTGGTGGTCGGCGAAGTCAACAGCAGTGTGTCGGCGACAATCGCGCCGAGCAAAAGTTTCGCCTGCGCGGGCGATGGTTTTTTACCGTGTTCAGAAAATTTGCAAGCGATGATGGTCGCGGTGCTGCCGACGGGCCGGCAGTCCACGCGAATCGGCAGCGTAGTTTCCAGCGTGCCGACGCGGTGATGATCTACGATTTCGACGATGTCCACGTCGGCGATGCCTTCGGGTGCCTGATGCTGCTCGAAGTGGTCCACCAGCACGACGCGGCCGCGCGGGAAATTGATGACCTCGGTGCGCGACAAAACGCCGAAGAGCGTGCCATCGGGATTCATCACCGGCAGCGCGAATTGCGCCTGCCGCAGCGCGGCCTGCACTTCGTGAATCGTCTGGTCGGGTGTGAGCTTGGGAAAATTTTCCGACTGCATCAGCCGCGCGGCGGGAATCGCCAGTGGCAGTTGCGTGGCGAGCGCCATCAGCGAACCGCGATAATGTAACACGCCGAGGCCGGGACATTCGGGCATCGCTTTTTGCCACGCGGCGGATTTTTCCGGAGCACAGGTGATCACGATGGTCGCGCCGGCGTCGCGGCAGCGCGCGAGCAGTTCCGGTTGGTCACCGATGAGCGCGAGCGAGCCGGGCGTGACGCGGCTCAAGTCGAGCACGATGTGTCCGTCCGCTTCTGTTTGCGTTTTTTGCCAGCGCGTGAGCTTGAGAAATTTTTCGAGGTCAGCGACGGAAAACAGCACGCCGAGAAAATCCTCGGCGTTGGCGTGGTAAAAATAATTGGCCATCGGCATCCGGTCGCTCAACAGGCCAAGCAGTTTCTTTTTTGCGTCCACCACCGGCACGACGCCGATGCGGTGGCGCATGATAAGTTCCAGCGCCTCGCCCAGCGCGGCATCGGGACCGACGGAAAAAACTTCACGCCGCGCCACGTCACGGACACGGGCATGAAGATGGCTGACGACGCGTGGCAAAGGAATCTTCGCCTCGGCGAACAGCCATTTGGTCTGCTTGGAAAGTTCGCCAAGCACGACACCTTCAAATTTTTCTGCGGGTGAAATGGAATTAAGGAACGCCGCGTAAACCGCTGCGGACACGGCAGAATCCGTGTCAGGCCGTTGGTGGCCGACGACGAAGGTTTGCCGGCTGGCTGGGTTGGGTTGGCTCATGGGTTTCGCGGCTCAAGGATTTTTTTAACTTCTTCCAAAAGCTGGTTCGGACTGAACGGCTTGGTGAGGAACAGCGCCGCGCCGGCCAGTTCCGCCTCGACGCGGGTGAGCGCGTGGCCTTTGGCGGAAAGCACGACGACCGGAATATTTTTCGTGACCGGATTTCCCTTCAACTGCCGCAGCGCGCCGAGTCCATCCAGGCCGGGCATGACTACGTCCAGCACGATGAGCTGCGGTTGCGCCGTGACGGCGGTGGCGAGTGCTGCCTGGCCGTCGCGGCAACTGACCACTTCAAAGCCGCCTTTTTTGAAAGTCATTTCCAACAGGCGCACCATGTAGATTTCGTCGTCGGCGACCAGGACTTTTTTGGTGTTCGTTGAATTCATAAACGATGTCGGATTAAAATCAGCGTCTGGTCATCGGCCAGCGGCGCATGACCGCTGTAATCCGCGAGCCGCTCCAGCAGGAAATTTTTTCCGGCCTGGGCTTCGCCAGTTTGGGCGGCGGTCTGCGCAAGAAACCGGAGCAGGTTTTTTTCGCTCAGCATTTCGCCGGCGGCATTGCGCGTTTCACTGAGGCCGTCGGTATAAAGCAACGCCGCCGCATTGGCCGGCAGCACCGTTTCTGTCTGCGTATAACGTGTCAGCGGTTCGATACCTAGGGGGAAACCCGATTCGCCGAGCGCCGTCGCGTCCGTCGTGCCCGGCTGCCACACTAGCAACGGACAATGCCCCGCACTGGCGGAAATGATTTTTTGCCGGTGCGGATCCAGATAGGCGATCTGCGCCGTGACAAACATATCCACCCGCGACAGGTCGGGAAACAAGGTGCGGTTGGCCGCCGCCAGCAGTTCGCCCGGCTGGTCGAACAGTTGCGGCATCGAGCGGATCGTGCTGCGCAGCACGGCGGCGAACAGTGCGGCGGGCACACCCTTGCCCATCACGTCGGCGATGACGAGCAGTAGTGCACCTTCACTGGCGGGAATAAGGTCGTAAAAATCGCCGCCGACCTGCAATGCACTCTGGCACACCGCCGAAATTTCAAACGGCAGGCACGCCGGAATTTTTGCTGGCAGCAGCGAGCGCTGGATGTCGGCGGCAATCTGCAGTTCGCGCCGCGTCACCCGCGCGGCCGTGCGTTCGTCGAGCAGGCGGGCGTTGACGATTTGAATTGCCAGAAAATCTACGAAGGTGTGGAGCAGGTTCACCTGCGCGGCGGTGAACGGCCGATCCGCCAGCCGCCGTCCGAGCGTGGCCGTGCCGACCAACTGGTTGGCCACATGAAAGGCGTGGCAAATGCCCAGCCCGACGGACATGACCTCGCGCAACGGATCCGTTTTGCCGAGGGGCTCCTCCGGACCGAACCAGATGTCTTGCCGGTTGTGCGCCGCGCCAACCTCCACCGAGGCGAAAGCATCGGTCAAGGCGACCGGCGGCAGCAAATTTTTTTCTTCGCCCGGCAACAGCAGCAACGTCTCCAGTTTTTTGCCGTCCCGCGAAACCAGTCGCAGCACGGCGCAATCGGCCTCGGCAATCTGCATCAGATCTTTCAGCAGCCGCTGCGAAAAATCCTTGAGATCAGTGTGCGCGCCCAGCTCCGAACTGTAACGAAAGAGCGCGACCAGACTTTCATAGCTCGACGCCAGCTCGGCGGTCATGTCCGTCAACGCCGTTTCAGCCTCGGCCAGCCAGTTTTGCAAATGGCTGACATTGGGCAGAATTTCACTAGCGGCAGCCGGGCGCGCGCGGCGCAGCACCATCACATTCTCGCCCGGGTGGCGCAGATAGGAAACGTGGTCGGTGAGCGATTTGATCAGGAAAAGCCCGCGACCGCTTTCCGAATCCATGTCTGGCAAATCCACTTCGTCCGGCCAGTCAAAACCTGCCGTGTGATCCGTGATGCGCACCTCCACATCGCATTCGCCGCAGGAAACGTCAATGGTCACAGGCAATTGCCGCGCTTTGGCATCGGCATATTTCACGGCATTGTTGACCGCCTCGACGAGCGCAAGCTCCCAACCGCCGAGGTCGGCCTCCGGCAAATTTTTTTCGGCCAGCCATTCGCGCACGGTCAGCGTGGCCGCGCGCACGGCGGGAAATTCACAGGCCGACTCCAGCCGGAGCGAAGTCCGAAATTCGCGGCGCATGAAACTATCGGGCGGCGTGTTCACGGCGTGATTTCAAAAATTTTGTCGAAGTGCAGCAGTCGCAACAACTGCCGCACCACCGGCAGCGGCGCGTGCAACCGCACTTGACCAGCGCGCGCCACGAGCCATTTGTGGATGGTGATCAAAGTGCCCAGCCCGCCGCTGTCGGCAACGAGGTTCATCCGTTGACGATTTCAAAAACGCGATGCAGCCGGGTCAGCTCCAAAATCTGCAGCACGTTCGCCGCCGGCTTGAGCAGCCGCACCGTGCCGTTGCGCGAGCGCAGCGTCTTGTGCAGCGAAATCAGCGTGCCCAAACCGCTGCTGTCCAGAAACGTCAGCGCCGACAAATCCAGGTCGAGGTTCACGGTCGCGGCCGGCAGCGCGGCGCGGATTTCATCGCGCACCTGCGCGGCATTGGCGGCGACCAGTTCCAGGAGGCCGGTCACCACGGTGGTTTGGGAATCTTTGTTCTGAATGTTCATTTGAGTTTGATGTTATGCCCGTTTATTTGTTTTTGGAAGCGCGCAAAATGACCCGCCGCAGAATTTCGCGATCCAGCCGCGTGCCCGCCCGCACCGCGTAAAAACTGGAATGCGCCCGCGCCGCGTCTCCAAAATCCTCCTCGCCGGCGAACGTGTCCGCCAGCGAAAAAAGTCCGACGGGCGCAGCCAGCCAGAGCTGCTCGAATTCCGTTTCCAATTGCGTCGCCTGTGCGCGCGTCAACGGCCGGTTGCCGACCCAGGTGAAATCGCCGTGCGCAATGCTCCAAAGCTGCGGCCAGCGCCGCCACTTCCCGCGAAAACCATTCAGTTCCGCATAATCCATTTCCCGCAGCGATTTTGTGCCGGCCACCGCCGTCGGCACGACCGCGCGTTTTTTTGAAAATAGATTTTTTGCCCCGCCATTTTTCAGCCACGCAAAAATTAAAATCGGACTCGTCAACACCAGCGCCGCCAGCGCCGCCAATTGCGCGAACCACGGGCTGCTCCGCACGAAGCCGTGTTCGCCCTGCAAATCGCCCAGCAAAAAGGCGTCCACGATTTCCGCGAACGAGCCGGTGACGTGATTCAGCAAACCGTCCGCCCACGCGAAGGAATTTTGCACCTGCGTCAGCGCGCCAACATAAGTGCGCGGCCCGATCCAACCAGCCGAGATTTCCGCGTCGCTGTCCACCATTGCCGCATCTTCGATAAACGCATCCGGCCCGACGCGCGCGCCGCCGCGCACCCAGACATTTTCACCCAGCCAGCACGGCGCGCTGAGTTTCGCCTCCGGATCAACTTTACAGCGCAGGCCCGCCCAGATGCCCGGCGCGACTTCGCGCACGCCGACGCGGTGCGTGCCCGCGAGCGGGAGCCATAATTTCAACGCGGCGAAAAATCCGCCGTAGCTTTCAAATAACGGCGCATCCGGCAACGCGGGCAGGCGGTCGGCCAAAATTATTTTACCTATCGGAAATTGTTTTTGCGCTTCGCCAACCGAAATTTCCACCGGCTCCGCGCGCACTTCGATTTTCAATCCCCAGCGTTCGCCGCGACCAATCGCGGCGCGGACTTGATCCGGACGGTCAGACGCGAGCACAGTCACTTCTTTCACGCCTTCGTCCGCGAGCGCCGTCAGCCAATGCGCGAGCACCGACGGCCCGAGCACCGGCACGAGTGCGAGCGGCGTCTTACGCGCGAGAAAGGCAACTTCCGCGCGGCGGTCGGGACAGATGACGACAGCTTTCATGCGCCTTTGCCAAAGACAATTGCGGGAACCGTTTTCAACAGCAGCCACAGGTCTTTCCAAAACGACTGGCTCTCGATGTAACGGACATCGAGATCAACTTGCTCCTCAAAATCAATCGAATTGCGGTCGCCGATTTCAAACAGTCCGCCTTCGCGTTCACCAACCTGCCAGAGACACGTGATGCCAGGCTTCACGTTGAAACGCCGGCGATGACGCTGTTCGTAAAGTTCCACTTCGCGCCGCACCGGCGGACGCGGGCCGACGATGGACATCTCCCCTTTCAGCACATTCAGAAACTGCGGCAGCTCGTCGAGCGAAGTTTTGCGGATGATTTTGCCGATTTTGGTGATGCGCGGGTCGTCCTTCATCTTGAACGTGATGCCTTCCTTCTTTTCATTTTTGGCGAGCAGGTCTTTCAACTTCGCCTCCGCGTCCACGCACATGGAACGATATTTCAACATTCCAAATTCGCGACCGTGCAAGCCGTAACGCGTCTGCCGGAAAAAAATCGGGCCGCCATCCAGTTTCACCGCGATGGCGATGCCAAGAAAAACCGGTGCGAGCAGAATCAGCGCGATGACGCTCACGAAGATGTCGAACACGCGCTTAAAAAAATACGCCAGCCCCGTGGTGAAGTTCCACGCGGTGCGTTTCCATTTCACATAGAAATTTAAACGCGCGCGTCCCCACGGTGTCTGCGCCGACAGCAACCGTGCCGCCATGCGCTCCCTGATTTCAGTTTCGGTCATTTCTGATTAACCAACGCCTTCTAAAAATTAACCCAATAACTGAAGCAATTTTTGCACCAAAGCATCCAAGGTCTTTGCGTTTATTGGCGAATCAACGCTTTGCGTTGCCTGCCGACGCTGCGGTTCGACAAACCGTTCGTGCATCGGCTCGACGTGCTCGAAAAATTGACAGCGCACTGACTCAAAACTGCGCCCGCGTTCGCGCACATCGCGTTCCGCGCGTCGCTGAAAACGCTCCTCCGCGCCGCACTCGACAAAAATAGTCAAAGCAAATTGTTCCCGCAACCAGTCGTGATGCAGCAGCCACAGGCCATCCCAAATCACCAACGGCGGCGGTAAAAAAAATCGCGGCGATTTTTTCCGCGTGTGCGTCGCGAAATCGTAAACCGGCAAATTAATTTTCTCTCCGACGCGCAGCGCGCCGAGAACCGCGCGAAATTTTTCCCAGTCAATTGCATCCGGATCGTCAAAATTCACCGCATCGCGTTCCGTCGGCGGCAACGCCGAAAGGTCACGATAAAAATCGTCGAGGCTCAAACGCGCGGCGCGCGGCGCGAGCGCGGCGGCGAGTTTTTCTGCCAGCCAGGTTTTGCCCGACCCGCTCCCGCCGACGACCGCGACGTGAACCGGCGATTTCATTTTTTACTTTTTTCGGCGATGACGCGGGCGAACATTTTTTCCAAGTCGCCGATGTAAGTTTCAAAATCGTAGCGCTCGCTGACAAATTTTAGTCCGGCCTCGCCCAGTTTTTTGGCCAACGGCTTGTCGTTCAGAAGCTGTTCCACGCGCGCGGCAAATTTCGCGCGGTCCATCCACGGCACCAGAAATCCATTCTCGCCGTCAATCAGCCAGTCCTTGATGCCGCCGGCATCAAACGCCACGACTGGCAGCGCATAGCGCATGACTTCGAGGCCGATGGTGGCAATCGGTTCGGGCCAGAGCGAACTCAACGCGACGACGCTGCATTCGCGGTAGTAGCCTTTTAATTCTTCCTGCGGAATAAAACCTTTGAACGTCACGCGGTCGGCGAGGCCGAGTTTTTTGGAAAGCTCCTCGCAATATGCTTTGTGATTTCCGTCGCCGAGAATCACGCACTCAAATTTTGTTTTCACCTGCGCCAGTGCTTCGAGCAAAACGTCCACGCCTTTGCCGCGAATAATCTGTCCGGCGTAAATGATGAGATTGCGGTCGCTGAAACTGCTGCGCAAATTCGGATCGCCCATGCGCGGCACGGGCGCGTGAATCTCAATGCGCTTGGCGTCGAAGCCGTTGTTCAAAAGTTCGTCGCGCATATAATTCGTGACGACGACCATGCGGTCAAAGCGACGGTTGAGCGCGATTTCTTTTTTCTTTTCCGAATAGCTGACCCATTTCAGCGGAAAGCCGCCGCCGGAATTTTTCACCACCGATGCGAGACACGGAAAAATGCAATACGGCGACGCTGCGCGCGTGCAGATTTCGCGGGTGAAGTAATTGTATTTGTAGCTCCGCATGCAATAAATGTCATGGTCGTGAACCATGCGGAGCAGCGGCGCGCCGCTTTCAACGAGCGTTTGGATGACCGCGAGGTCGGCCATTTTGTGAACGTAAACGGCGTCGGGCAAAAAATCGGCGAGTGCTTTTTTGACGACGGCGGAGTTGTCGCCCTCGCCCAGCGCAGCGCGAAACGGAAAAGTCGTTTGCCATGCCGCTTCGTTTTTTCCGGTGCTTGGCCCGTGCAAAATGCCGATGGTGTGACCGCGTTTGCCAAGTTCGGTGGCGGTGATATGGGCGTTGGCTTCCGCGCCAGCGAGCGCGCCGAACCGTTCGTGGACGTAGAGCAGTCTCATGGATTTTTTGGTTGCGGTCGGGATGACCAGCCGGATATAAAACCCAACCCTGAAAAATCACAATGAAAATCGGCTGCTTCGCCGTTCTGAAGCCAGACCTATTCGATCCGCAGAAAACCCTTTCATGATGTCGGGTTAGTAACCGAAATGACTTTGCACCCGCGCAAAAAAGTTTCAAGATAATTCTTATGAAATACGTTCTCTTCGTCCTCGCCGCCGCCGCGATTATTTTTGGTGCCTATTGCTGGCATGAGAACATTGTGAACAATCTGGCCGGGAACTGGGCGGCGAACCATTGGGCGACAACGAAAGCTATTCGCACAAGGTCAACCGCTTCCGGGCTGGCGCTGACAACGCGGTTTTGGCCGCCTGCACAAATTATACGGTTGGCCTCAAATCCATAATTTCTCTTCAGTGCGACACAGATGATAATAACTTCTTGAATTGGACGGCGACGGCGCCCTTTGAATATATCAACACCGTTGGCGGCATAGAGCGCACGAACTATGAATTCCGGCCGCAAATTTTTAATGGCACGGATCTGCATTGGTTTCAACAATGATGGGGCGTAGTAAATTTCTTGCGCCGCAAAAAATGATCTGGCTATTCCTCGCTCCGCTCGCGCCGTTGGAATAATTAGGCGAGGCGATAAAATTGAATCTTCCGGCAGCCGGTAAATTTTCGCCTTGCTGGCTCTATGTCGAATGGTGACTGGAAACTTCACACGCCGATCTGCGGGTCTAGCCGAATTGCGTGCAAAATCTGTGCAAATATCAACAAACCCTTCATTTTGCTTTGAAATATTGGTGCGCGCGAGAGGACTTGAACCTCTAATCCTTGCGGAACCAGATCCTAAGTCTGGCGTGTCTGCCATTCCACCACGCGCGCCACCAGCCCAGCTTGCGGTGCAAGGGGCAAAATCTCAAGCCGCTTTTGCAGCCTGACATTGCACGCGATGGCAAGTTCGTTTAGCTTCGCGCCATGTCTTTTTTCGGCAAATTGAGTTTGGTGACGCTGGCGGCGGCGTCCTTGATTGCGGTCAACGGCTGTCTGCCATCCGATTCCAGCCCGTTGGATGACGAGAAGGAACCGCATTTTGTGCTCGGCAAGAGCCGCGTCAATGCGATGGATTATACCGGTGCCGTCGAGGCATTTGAAGAATCGCTGGAAGCCAACCCGCATTCGGCGGCGGCGCATTTTCAGCTCGCGTGCCTGTTTGACCAGAAGGAATCCGATCCGGCGGCGGCGATTTATCATTATCAGGAATTTCTCCGGCTGAATCCCAGCGCCGACAATGCCCAAGTCATCCAGCAACGCATCTACAGTTGCAAACAGCAACTCGCTGCTGACGTGCTGCCGTTGCCGAGCGCGCCGGCCGCGCAAAAACAACTGGAAGATCTTGCTGAAAAAAACCGCCAGCTTCAGGATGAAGTTGATAAGTGGCGCGCCTATTACACCGCCCAGCAAGCCGCGCAAAAAAATCTGCCGCCCGCCCAGCAAAATAGTTTTGCGCCGCCCGGCAGCCCGGTGCCCGATGATGTTTCCACCGCGCCGCCGGTCACAACTTCGCCAGTCACCGCTACGGCTGCGCACACCACTGCCGTCAAGCCAGCCCGGTCACGCACGCACACGGTCGTCGCCGGCGAGACGCTCGCCGCCATTGCGCGAAAGCACGGTGTCAGCCTTGCGGCACTGGAGGCGGCCAATCTCGGCGTCACGCCGAAAAAACTCCGCGTTGGCCAGACGCTGAATCTGCCGTAAGCTTATTCATGCCCGCGCGCCTGACTTTTTTCGCCATCGCCGCCTTCTGGCTGACGATGAATTTTTTGCTGTGGCGTTCGGAATACGGCGCACGCGGCAGCGAGATTCCGGTGCCGATGGATTTGGTCTGGCGGAAAATTCTGACCGCGCCGGACGCCTCGACCTTGAACGTCTATCAAAACGGCGAACGCTCCGGCTTCTGCGAATTTTCCACCAGCGTCGGGCAGGAAATGGCCAAGCTTGATGAAAACCATCTACCGCCCGCCGGACTTGTCGCCCGCGCCGGCTATCAGATCCGCCTCTACGGCGACATCAGCTTCGGCAGCTTCACCAACCGCGTGAAATTTGACGGGCAGCTTCAATTTTCCTCTGCCGACGCGTGGCAGGAAGTGAACTTCAAGATCAGTTCGCGCCTAGTGATCGTGGAAGTCCATTCAGTTGCCACCAATCAAAACTTCCATCTCAAAATAATCGGCGACGGCTTCAACACGGACGCCTCCGTCCGTTTCAGCGATTTGCAAAATCCCAACGCGCTCCTGCACGCGCTCGCGGGAAATGCTGGTGGTGATTTTTTTGGCGCATTGGATTTGCCGGCACTTACTGCCGCGCCGACGGGGCAAAAACTTGAGTGGCGCGCCAGCCGCACGCGCGGCAAAATCGGCCCGGAAGCGGTGCCGGTTTATCGGATTGAAACGAGTTTTCTCGGCCACACCGTGCTGGTGGACGTCAGCACGCTTGGCGAAATCTTGCGCGTGGAACTGCCGGGCAACATCAGTGCGCGCATTGTCGAATAGGGCAAACCATGATTGAACTGGAACATCTCGTAAAAAACTTCGGTGACCTCGTTGCCGTCAATGATGTCTCGCTGAAAATTGCGCGCGGCGAATTTTTCGCCATGCTCGGTCCGAACGCCGCCGGCAAGACCACGACCATCAAACTGCTCGCCGGCTTGATCAAGCCCACGTCCGGCACCGCGCGCGTCGGCGGCTTTGACATTCAGACGCAGCCGCTGGAAGCGCGTCGGCGGCTGGCCTATGTTCCCGATTTTCCGTTTCTTTACGACAAGCTGACGGCATGGGAATTTTTCCGCTTCACCGGCCAATTATTCCAGCTCGACGCCGCGCGCATCGAAAAAAATTCACGGGAGCTCGTCGCGCGATTCCATCTGGCCGAATTTGTGGACCGCCCGCTTGAAGGACTTTCGCATGGCACGCGCCAGCGCATCGCCATCGTGTCCGCGTTGCTGCACGACCCGGAAGTTTTTGTGATTGATGAACCTATGGTCGGCCTTGACCCGCAGCATGCGCGCGTGGTGAAAGATGTTTTGAAAGAGCGCTCGCTCGCGGGCATGACCGTGCTGGTCTCTACGCATCAGTTGAGCATTGCCGAGGAAATGTGCGACCGCATCGGCATCATCAATGGCGGCAAGCTCATCGCTGTCGGCACGCGCGACGAACTGCGGCGGCAGAGCGGTGCCACTGGCGAACTGGAGGAGATTTTTTTATCGCTCACGGCGGCGGCAAACAATGTCAAATAATACAGTCTAGTTGCGGTCGGCTGAAAAATTTCGGCAATGGTGCAAAAAACAAACCCTCGAATTTTTATTCGAGGTTCACAAACCACCTTGGCAGGACTGCGTTCAACCGGCACCGAATTCGGAGCGGACCATCGCGCCAAGCTGTTTTTCCGCCGTCGGTGTCAGGCTGGTGAAAAGCATGGAAACGTGGTAGCCGGAATGTTTGTTGCCGGTGCAGGCGACGACGACGCCGTAGCAGGAAAGCTTGCTGCCATCGAACGGCGACTCCAGCGAAACAGTCATTTCCGACCATTCCGCAAAGGCGGTGGGACTGCGGAATTCGATGCCGCTTTTGTGAACGGAAACTTTGTCGGACGAAAGCGCCAAAGCCGCTTCTCGGCTGGCTACGCTGACTGAATTTCCCATCGAACCCAAGCTTCCGATTTTCTTTGCACTCATAGGCAACTCAACTTAGCACGTCAAAGCGCGCCGTCAAATTTAAGTTGTCACCATTCAATCACCGCCGCGCCCCAGGTGAGGCCGGCACCAAACACGACGAGCAAAATCAGATCGCCGCGCGCAATTTTTCCCGAATGAACCGCTTCATCTAGGGCAATCGCCACGGACGCGGCGGAGGTGTTGCCGTATTTGTGGAGGTTGATGAAAAGTTGTTCCGGCGTGGCTTTCAGCCGTTCACCGACGGCGTCAATGATGCGCTGGTTAGCTTGATGCGGAATGACGCATTTAATTTTGGTGATGTCAATTTCGCAGCGGCGCATCGCCTCGTTCGCGGCGGAAACCATTGCGTTGACCGCGTTCTTGAAAGTTTCTTTTCCATCCATGCGTAGAAAATGCAAACCATCTGCGACGGATTGCAACGTGGCTGGACACGCGCTACCGCCGCCGGGCATCGAAAGCAAATCGGCCTTGTTGCCGTCCGCGCCCATCACGGCGGTGAGCAATCCGTTGGAATTTTCGCGATGTTGCAAAATCGCCGCGCCCGCGCCATCGCCGAAAAGGACGCAGGTGTTGCGGTCTTTCCAATTTACAATGGAAGAGAGTTTTTCCGCGCCGACCACCAAAACGGTTTCATAACTGCGCGACAAAATAAATTGCTGGCCGATTTCCAGCGCATAAATGAAACCAGAACACGCGGCCTCAATGTCGAACGCCGCCGCGCGCGCCGCGCCGAGCTTGCGCTGCACGAGGCACGCGGTCGAAGGAAACGGCATATCGGGCGTGAGCGTGGCGATGATGATCAAATCAATTTGATCGGCGGTGACGCCAGCCATTTTCATCGCGCGCTTGGCGGCTTTCGCGGCGAGGTCGGAAGTGAATTCGTTGGCGGCGGCGATGCGCCGTTCCTTGATGCCCGTGCGCGAGGTAATCCATTCGTCCGAAGTCTCGACCATTTTTTCCAAATCGGCATTGGTAAGGATTTTTTCCGGCACATACGAACCGACGCCGGAAATGGAACAGGTGCGGCCAATAAAATTATGTTTTGCGCGCGGATTTTTCATGATTGGGCCGGTTCAGTTTCGGCATCGAGAATTTTATTTGCCGCCGCGATGTCGCGGGCGATGGTCTGGTTGATCTGCGTTTTGACCGCGTTGGCCGTGACGCGGATGGCGCTCGTTACGGCGCGTTCGCGCGCGGACGCATGCGCTTTGAAAACCAGTCCGTTGAAGCCCAGCAGCGGCGCGCCGCCGTAGATTTCCGGATCCATGCGGCGGCGGATGGCGTGAAACGCGCCCTTCGCGAGATACGCGCCGAGCTGGCGCTGCGCGGTGTGCATCAACTCGCGCTTGAGCATGGTGAACATCCCGACGGCAAGGCTCTCGCACGTTTTCAAAACAATGTTGCCGACAAATCCGTCGCAGACAACCACATCCACATGATCTTTAAATAAATCGTGTCCTTCGACGTTGCCGATGAAATTCAAATTTAATTTTTTGCAAAGCTTGAACGCTTCGAGCGTCAGCTCGTTGCCTTTGGAATCTTCCGAGCCGATGCTCAAAATGCCGACGCGCGGGTTTTTGCGCTTCAAAACTTCACGCGAATAAACACTGCCCATCACGGCGAATTGCGCCAGATGGAACGGCTTGCATTCAACATTCGCACCGGAATCAAGCAGGACAAATTCGTTGGTCGGACGCGGAATGACCGTGGCGATGCAGCCGCGATCCACACCTTCGATGCGGCCAACCTTGAAAGTTCCGGCGGCGAAAATACCACCGGTGTTGCCGAGGGAAATGAGCGCATCCGCCTTGCCTTCACTGACGAGTTCCGCCGCGCGGGCGATGGAAGAATCCTTTTTTTTGCGCAGCGCAATCGCCGGTTTGTCCTCCATCTCCACGACTTCGCTGGCGTGGATGATGCGGACACGGTGATCGCGAAAGCCGCGCGCGGGCAGCGCGGCGTGGATGTCGGCCTTGTTGCCGACGAGATAAATACTGGTGATGTCTTTGTTTTCTTCCAGCGCGGCTTTCACGCCAGCGATGATGACACCACAACCGTGGTCACCACCCATGACATCAACGGCGATTCGCATGATGAACAGCTTTTAGTTTTTAATCTTTAGTTTCAAGTGGAGAAATCCGCCGCCGGCTCGCCCAACTTAAAATTAAAAACCAAAATTAAAAACTTTTCAAGCGACCGCCGTGACAGTCAAAACCTGGCGGCCCTTGTAGAAACCGCAGGCCGGACACACGCGGTGCGGAATCGCTGGCGCGTCGCATTGCGGGCATTTGCCCAATTGCGGAAGTTTGAGCACGCTGTTGTAAGCGCGGCGCTGACGCTGCCGGCTCGTTGACGGTTTTCTTTTTGGAACGCCCATAAATTCTATTTAATTTTTAGTTTATTCAATTCCGCCCACAAGTCCAAAACCGGTTTTTCAACGGCCTCGGCCTTGCGGGCGCTGCTTTTCTTCTTCAATCCCGCGCAGTCCAGTTTGCACAACGGATGTTGCGGAAAGTTGAGCAGCATATCTTCCCGCACGAACGGCGTCAAGTCCACACAGTCGTTCTCCACGGACACCTTGTCCTCGCCTTCCAGCGGCAAATGCACTGCCCAGTTGGACAATTTTAATTCCGTTTTGAACTTTTTCAGGCAGCGACCACACTCGCACTCCAGCGGCAGCGTGAGTGAACCCGTCGCCAAAATCGCATCGTGCAGCAATTCCACCGACAAATCGTAGCGCAACGGTTTTTCCAAATGGATCAACTCATCGTTCACACCCAAATCCAGCTCCGCCAGTGGTAATTCACCTTTCAGATGAACGCCGTCTTCCTCTAAATGGCGGAGATTTACTTTTAAGGACATTTTATTTTTTCAATTTTTTCTTCAGCGCCAACTGGACGTGCGGCGGCACAAACGGCTGCACATCGCCACCCAGTCGCGCGATTTCCTTCACGATGCGCGAACTCAAAAACGTATAAGTATCCTTCGGCATCATGAAAATCGTTTCGATTTTTTCATCGAGCTTGCGGTTCATCAATGCGAGCTGGAACTCAAATTCAAAATCCGACACCGCGCGCAGTCCGCGCACGATGGCCTGCGCCTTGCGCGCCGCGACATATTCCACCAGCAGGGTGCTGAACGAATCTGTCTCTACGTTCGGCAGCTTGGCCACAGCCTTTTTTACCAGCGTCACGCGTTCGGCCTGCGTGAACAGCGGGTGCTTGCCCTCGTTTTCCGCGACGGCGATGACGACGCGGTCGAACAATTTCGCCGCGCGCTGAATGACGTCCAGATGGCCGTTGGTCAGCGGATCAAAACTACCGGGATAAATTGCGGTGCGCTTCATTCAATTTTTAGTTGGCTTGACTGCCGCGCCAACAATTCAACATAAAACTAATAATTCAAAATTAAAAACTTTTTCCACTATTTCCACGCCGCCTCGTAAATGCGGACGGCGTTCTTGATGCCTTTCACCTGCACCGGAAAAAGTTCAGTGCAAGTCGCGGCGAGCGCGGGCGCGTGGCGTAACAGATGATTGTAAGTCGTGTCGCTGATGATGATGCGACCGCTGCCGGAAACGCCTTCGAGCCGGCTCGCCAGGTTCACTTCGCGCCCAAAAACCGTGTAGTTCAAAATGTGCTGGTTCGAGCCCATCAGCCCGACCGTGGCCGTGCCGGTGTTGATGCCCGTGCCGAGTTGGAGTGCGATGTGCAACGGCTTCGGCGGCTGGCCAGCGGCGATGCGAAGCTGGTTTTCTGCCTCGCGCGCGGAATTTTCCGCGAGCCGTTTCTCGTTCAATTGATGGATGGCGCGTTGTGATTCGATTGCCGCCTCGACCGCCGCGAGCGCGTGGCGCGCGTTCGGCGTGGGTGCGTTCCAAAACGCCATCACGCAATCGCCGATGTATTTATCGAGCGTGCCGGAATGGTTTTTCACCGCGTCGGCGACGGCGGCGAGATATAGGTTCACGATCTCCAAAGTTTCGTGCGCGGACTCCTCGTAAAATTTTTCCGCCGTTGCCAAATCCACATTGTGGGTGCGGACATATTCAGCGACGTCTTCCTGCAACTGGTCGGTGAAGGACGTGAAGCCGCGCACGTCCGCAAAAAAAACGGTGACTTCGCGCCGCGCGCCGCCGAGCGAAAGTTTTTCCGCGCCGAGCAGTTCGGCCACGACGTCCGGCGAGACGATTTTGGAAAAAACGAATTTCACGCGGCGCTGTTCGCGTTCCTCAAACACAACGCGGTAGGTCACGAGGCTGACGTGCTCGACCAGAATCGCGCCGATGACGGGGAAAATCAGCGGCAGCCACAAGCGAAATTTGATGAACGCAAAAAATGTGAACGCCGTGTAGCCGGCGACGAGCAAAATGGTTCCGCCAGACGCGGCAAACGCGCGCAGTTGCCACGTCAGCAGCGCCGTGAACAGGCCTAGCAAAATGATGATGGCGGTCGTCTCGCTCGCATTGGTGCGGCGGATAAATTGTCCCGTGATGACGGAGTTGGCGATGTTCCAGTACTTACTGACGAGCAGCGTGTCGTGTTCGAGTGGCGTGGCACCGCGATCCGTCAAATCATTGCCCTGCACGGCAGAGCCGACGATAACGAGCTTGCCGCGCAAATCGTCGCGCAGATCGTTGGTCTCGCCGAGCTGCCGCTGGCGATCCTGCCTGAGCAGGCTTTCCACCGGCACCCGCAGCAGGCGCGGATCGTCCGGCGTGAGCCGCCAGTCCACGAGAAAATAACCTTCGGCATCCACAGGAATCACTCGCTCAAGTCCGTTTGCGCCGCGCAAAATAATTTTTCCGCCGGATAAATCCACGGTGGATTTTGCGAGGTCAAGTTTGAGTCGCTGCGCGGCGAGTAGGATGCCCATGTGCCAGACGCGTTCGGTGGTGAAGGCCTTGGCCGTGGGCGCGACGCCGGGCGGAAGTTTGTCACCCGCAAAATCAGAGATTTGAAAATTGTTTTCCGCGTCCACCGGAACTTCAACGAAGTTGGTTGTGCCGGTTTGCGTCAAAATAATTTTGCCGGGGGCGAACTTTGCGCCGGACAAATCGAGTCCGAAGCTGGTCGCCGCCATTTCGAAAAGCGGATGCCAGTGGCGCACATCACGGAAGGCTTTTACGCGACGGAGAATGCCATCGGTGTCGCGTTCGGTGGAGATGTCGCCGAGGGCGAGGGCGTTAGTGGCGAAGAGGCGCGGCGGGCTGAGTTCCGGCGTCATGGCGAGAATCACATTACCGGCGCGGTGCAACTGGTCGGCGAAGAAATTGTCGGATTCCTCGCGTTGAAAAATATTCGTCCCGATTTGCACCGAGGGATGGTCGGGGCGCAGCTCGCCGAAGAGTACATCGAAGCCGACGGCCTCGGTACCTTGCGCGGCGAGTTCGTCCACGACCCGGCCATAAACCTGGCGCGGCCAGAGCAGGCCGAAGCGGTAGCCGAGCTGGCCGTCTTCGACGGCCTTGATGCTGGATTCCTCGATGGAGACAAAGGCGAGATTCGTCGCCGCCGGTGCGGGAAAACGGCTGGCGGCGCGGACGCGCAGGTCGTAGGTCATGCGCTCGAGCCGTTCCAAAAAATCCAAGTGCAGGGCGCAGACCCCGCAGACCAGCGCGAGGACGGAAAGCGCGATGAGGAGCGGCGTGCGTTTGAAGCGCTTGAATTTCACACCGTGGGATTAAACAAAAAACCAGCGCAACTCAAGGCTGCGCTGGTTGAAAATCAAACTGAACCGGTGAATCACTGCGGTTGACCGCCGCCGTTTCCATGATGATTGTAGTTGCTAGCACCATGAGTGGAAGAAACTAAACACTGGGTGTTATCATAGGAGTAGTTGACGACTTCCAGATAAACGGTCTGGATGGCTTTGAAGAAATCAGCGAGCTGGCTGCCCAAGTCGGCCTGAATGTCAGCCAGTTGACCGGTGGTGACATCCAAAGACTGGCCGGGAACAACGACAAACGTCTGAGTTGAGCCGTCGGGCCTAATCAGCGAGAGCACTACGCCGCCGCCCTGACTTTCAAAGACGGCCGTGGTGCCGTCCGCGCAAATGCTGAACTTGGTGCCGCGCACGCCGGCAATGCCGCTGGGCAGCTTAATCAAGTATTGCGAAGCCCCGTTAAGTTTTTTGACACTGGCAAAAATCTTTCCCCGCTGCAAATCCAGTTCGGTGTCGCTGACGGTGTCCGCGCCGGTGTCGGTGACCGTGAGCTTGTCAATGCCCAGCGTCGTTTCCGGAACGAGGCGAACCACATTTTGCTCGACCGACGGCTTGTAGCCTATCATACCGCGGACGGGGGAGTCGGGCGCGAGCGAAATGCGATCCGGCTGCCAGGCGGCCTGCGGCATTTCCACCGCCTTGCCCAGCACTACATCCACCACGCCGTTGTGCCCAGTGCGGATAACTGAACCGGCGGGAAGATACTTGCCGGCCAAAAGCGGATGCCAGTTGCCATCGCCGAGCGAGTAGCTGGCAATGCCGATGACGCGAACCACCGTGGCATAACCGTTGCCACCCTCGGCCGAGGCATTGACAGCAAAACTAAAAACCGCGCCGCACAATACGGCGGCGAGCAGAGTCTGAAGCTTTTTCATAAAAGTATGTTTACGGATTTTTTAGACTGTCCAAAATATAGCTGCTGACAGCGGTGGTTGTCAATGGACATTTGCCTCAATAACTAGACGGCAGTTGCGGTCGGTCGGAGGCTTTTTCCGCGAGCCGGGACTGGCAAATGGCCAGATAATTTCTGGCGATGGGATTGTTATCGCTCAACTTCAGCGAGCGGTTGAACCATTCCTGCGCGGCGGCGTAATCACCCGTCTGCACATAATGCCAGCCAATGTTTGCCAGCATAAAATAGCCATTGGGATCGCGCGCCTCGGCCTCGCGATAAGCTGGCTCAGCCTCGCGTGTGCGGCCCAGCCAGTCAAGGCACATGCCAGTGCGGAGAAAACTGTAGCCGTCATGCGGATTGAGCCGGATAGCTTGGGCATACCAGTCCAAGGCTTTTTGTCCGTTGATAGTGGAATTATTGTCATCGCCATTCATGCTTTGCATCCGGAAGCATTCGCCGATTTGGTAAGCCGTTGCGAAATTTTCCGGCTCGCAGGCGAACGCCTTTTCCAGCGTCGTCGCCCGTTCCGGTGAAAAATCCGGCTGGTTGTCCGCCTGCGTCAGCCAGTGCGCCTCGTCGCCCAGCCGCCACGCCTGAACCGCAAAATAAATCACGGTCGCGCCCAGCGCCGCCGAGCCGGCCAGTTTCAACGCCAGCTTCGGTCGGATCCAAAACCGTTCCGTCGCATACCGCGCGTTGCTGGCCACGAGCGCCAGTAAGGTCACGCCAACCAATGCGTTTGCCGGGATGTGCAGATTGAAATCCATCGCCGAATGCACCGCTAGTGCCGCCAGCCCGCAAGTCGCGCCGAGAAAAAAAGCGAAGCGGTTGCTCTGCCCGCTGCCCAAATCATTCTCCTCACGCCGGACGTGCGGCCAGGTTTCTTTCAGCCAGAAAATAAAAATGCCCATGCCGGCCAATACAATGATTCCTCCCACCGCGCCCCAGTCCGCCAGCAAATTTATGTAGTCATTATGCGCCCGATCCGGCCGGGCTTGCATGAATTCCGGCCGGTATTCGCGGAAACGATAATCGAAATGCGCCGGCCCCACGCCAAACCACGGATGATCCGACCACATCCGCGCCGCCGATTGCCACAGCATCAACCGCGAATCCGCGCTCGTATCAATCATGCTCACGCTAGGGTCTTCGTCCGGCGACGCGACGCGACGCATATAGCCGACTGTCTTGGACAAATAATGCGAAGTCAAAAAACCGCCGCCCGCCAGCATCACCACCAGCAACAAAACCGCCTTCAACCGGTGATTGCCGTGGCCCAGTAAAATTCCCAGCAGCAAAATGATTCCCGCCGCCGCCGCGAACCAGCCCCCGCGCGAAAACGTCACCGCCAGTCCCGCTGCCATGGCGATGGCCGCATACGCCAGTAAAATCCGCGTCACGATGTGAACTTTGCCGACCAGCAGATAAGCCAGCGCCAGCGGCAGCAGCATCGCCAGCAGGCACGAGAGATTATTCGGCGAGATAAACGTGCCCGAGGCTCGACTGACATACGGGGAAATTTCATTCCAGACCTGATTTGAGTGGTGCGTGAGCTGCGCCACGGCGTAACACGCGATGAGCGTGCCCGTCGCGATGAGCGTGCCGCTCACAACGGAAATTTCCGACGGCCCGCGTAAATTATTCAGCGCGGCAAAAAATAAAAAACCGAACAGCAAAACCTGGATCGTCTCCAATCGCGCGACATATTCGATGTCCGCCGTGAGATAGCGCGCGACGGCGTAAATCATGAACGCCAGCACCACCCACGCGAGCGGCGGCCAGAGCAGTTTCGTTCGCGGGTTCAGCCACAGCCGCACGCCCCACAAGATGAAAACCACGGCGGCGGCCGACTGCACGACGAGCAACGCCCAAGTGTCCACCGCGCCGAACGCCAGCGGCGCGAACACCAGCATCCCCAGCACTAGCGATAAAATGCTGCGCTCGCACCACCAGTCCAGATTCTTGCGGGTCAAAACCATTTTTGCGGGCAGATTTTTACCACGGATGGGCGTGGATGCACACGGATAAAAAACTAAAGCCGGCTCAAATCAAAATCTGAATCCGTGCTTATCTGTGTCCATCTGTGGTTAAAACCTCCGGTAAAATCCGTTTGCATTTCTGTCGCGCGCTTCCATCTTCTCTGGCATGAAGCGATTTGATTTTGACGTGGTGATCATCGGCGGTGGCAGCGGCGGATACGCGGCGGCCAGAACGGCGGCGGCCGCGGGCTTGAAAACCGTCGTCATCGAGGGCGGCGAAGAAGTCGGTGGCCTGTGCATCCTGCGCGGCTGCATGCCGACGAAAGCGTTGCTCTACGCGGCGGAAGTGAAGCATCTCGCCGAACACGCGGCAACGTGGGGCGTGAGCGCGGGAAAAGTTTCCTTCGACTTTGCCAAAGTCATGGCGCGAAAAAACCTGATGATCAGAGATTTTGCTGATTTCCGCGTGCAGCAGCTCAACGCGGGAAAATTCAAATTCATCCGCGCCAACGCAAAGTTTCTCGACGCGCACACGGTCGCGTTGAACCACGAAAAAAAACTTACGGCAAAGCATTTTGTCATCGCCACGGGTTCGCGCGTCGCGCCCGCGCCGCTGCCGCAACTCGATGAAACCGGTTACATCACAAGTGACGATGCGGTCGCGCTAAAAAAATTGCCGAGATCACTCATCATTTTGGGCGGCGGCGCGATTGCGTGCGAGTTCGCGCAATTCTTCCAGCGTTTCGGTGTGAAAGTGACTTTGATTCAACGCAGCGAAAGTTTATTAAAAGAATTTGATGCGGACGCCGGAGTGGAAATTGAAAAAGTATTCCGGCGCGAAGGAATGCATATCTTCACAAGCACAAAGATTTTGGACGCGAAGCGCAACGGAAAATTGAAAACGGTTTCCTTCCAGCAGAATGGAAAAACCATTTCAGTTTCTGCCGAGGAAATTTTATTCGCGCTTGGTCGCGTGCCGAACACGGCGTCGCTCGGTTTGGAAAATGCCGGCGTGAAAACGGAAAACGGTCGCATCGTGACAAACCACAAGATGCAGACGAGCGCGCCGCACATTTTCGCGGCGGGCGATTGCACCGGGCCGCACGAGATCGTCCACATCGCGATTCAGCAGGGCGAAACGGCGGTTCACAATATTCTCAAACCGGAGTCGCCGCGCAAAATGGATTATCGGCTTTTGATTTCGGTCGTGTTCACCGAGCCGCAAGTGGCGTTCGTCGGTTTGACGGAAAAGGCGGCGGCGCGCGGCATAAAATTTATCGCGGCCAGCTATCCGTTCAACGACCACGGCAAATCGCTCATCATGGACGCGAAGGACGGTTTTGTGAAACTGCTGGCGCATCCGCAGACCGGCGAAATTCTCGGCGGCGCGTGTGTCGGGCCAAGCGGAGGCGAACTCATCCACGAAATTGTCACTGCGATGGCCAAGCGCATGACGGTTCACGAACTGGCGGCGACGCCGCATTACCATCCGACGCTCGCGGAAATCTGGACGTATCCGG
>Ga0302277_1000554_pt1 | contig 28507 bp, 21 predicted proteins | sample III_Bog_N3_1_FD_198759 | JGI IMG/M metagenome (GOLD analysis project Ga0302277, IMG submission 198759) | Peat permafrost microbial communities from Stordalen Mire near Abisko, Sweden - III_Bog_N3_1 | ecosystem: Environmental > Terrestrial > Soil > Wetlands > Peat | place: Sweden: Abisko... | reverse complement strand
GTCTCCGATTACTTGGCCGACTGCGACTGGCATCACCTACGGCCAGACGCTGACTGCTTCTACTCTGAGCGGTGGAACTTCGACTCCGGCAGGAACTTTTAGCTGGACGACCTCCAGCACGGCACCGGGCGCGGGAACTGCGGCGCAGAGCGTGACGTTTACTCCGACGGATACGACGGACTACACCACGGTGACTGCAACAGTTAGCGTGACGGCTGTAAAGGCGACGGCCATAGTTATGTTGGGTAACCTGACGCAGACCAATACTGGCTACGCGCTGGCTGCGACAGCGACTACGAATCCTGCGAATCTAACTGTGGTTCTGGTCTACACGCAGAACGGCCAAGTCGTAACTTCGCCGACCAATGCTGGCAGTTATGGGGTTACGGCGACTGTCAATGACATCAACTACAGCGGAACGGCTACTGGCACACTGATCATCAATCCGGCGGCCACGTCCGTGATTTTGGGCACCAGTAGCAATCGAGCACTACTGTTGAGTACGATTACCTTTACGGCAACAGTCAGTTCGACGGCAGGAACTCCGACAGGAACGGTTAGCTTCATGGATGGTACAACCCTGATTGGATCGGGCATCTTGTCGGGAGGAGTCGCCTCGTTTCCCACCTCTTCTCTGGTTGCCGCTTCGCATTCCATTACTGCTGTCTACAACGGAGGCACGAACTTTGTTGGCTCACCCAGCAAGCCGTTGCCGCAGACAATCACCGACTACACTGTCAGCGCAGTATCCGGCAGTGGTGGGAGTGGCATAGCGCAAACGGTGATACCGGGAGCGGCGGCGACCTATACGATTGCCGTCAACCCGACGGATGGCACGACATTCCCTGAGATAGCCACTCTGACTGTGACAGGTCTGCCCAGCGGAGCAACGGCCACACTCAACACCACTTTGCCATGGACGCAATTGACTAGTACCTCATGGCAACTGCCTGCCAATACGCAGTTGGGTAATCTTTCGCTGACCTTTAATACTCCTTCGGCGACGTTGAATGCTCGGGGCTCGGAGGCACCAATCCGTCATCTTCCACTTGTGGCCTGGGGCCTGCTGCTGCTTCCGTTCTCCGGCAAGCTGCGTCGTGCTGGCAAGCGATTGGGACGCATGGTTCCAATGTTGTTCCTTCTGGTGGCAGGTCTAGCGGCCGTGGCCGGGATGAGTGGATGCGGCAGTTCAGTCAATGGCTTCTTTGACCAGCAACAGAAGACCTACAACGTAACTGTGACCGTGACTACGGGTTTGCTGTCGCGCTCCGCCAATGTAACGCTCACTGTGCAGTAACAAGGAAAACTCAATATGCGTATTTTGATTTGCGGGAAGGTGCTCCTGATGGGCGCATTTATGACGGCGGGACTCGTAGCCTGGGGACAGACCCCGAGTTTGGCAAAGCCTTCGTCTTCGATCGATGTAGCGGTCAGCTATAACCCGACACTGAACAACGTCATCACGAACACTGGCTTCTCGATGCAGGGCGGCAGTCTACAGATCCATGGTCAGTTCTGGCGCGGATTGGGTGTGGTCGCCGATGTGGCGGGTCTGCATACCGTAAAGATGAGAAGTTCTACGGTGGGTTTGGATTTGATTACTGTCACCTTTGGGCCGCGGTACACCTGGTCTCCGGCAAATCATCGCTACGCCTTTTTTGGCCAGTTTCTGGCCGGAGAGGCTAATGGCTTCAACAGTGTGTTTCCCAATAAATTAGGTTATAACGTTGACGCAAACAATGGCGCAAACAGTATTGCGATACAGACTGGCGGCGGCATGAACGTATCGCTTCGCGGTCGTCTTCAGTTGCGAGCCTTTGAAGTCAACTGGCTGCGCACACAATTTCCCAACACCACCACCAACGTGCAGAACAACGTACGCATGGGTACTGGAGTTATATACAAGTTCTGACATGCCCCGTTGCACTTTCAGGTTCAAAGTGCAACGGGACTGTGGTGGATTAGTGCTTTTGGAAGTTGAGAACTCCGCCTTTTAGAAAGAGTTCTGCGAGAGCCTTTTCCAAGCGACTCTCTCAGTCTCACGTTGAACGATGCGGTGGCGTCGTCATAGTCTTCCTGAGAGTAGATGCTGCTTTACTCGTCCTTACAGCTTCCGGTGGCGAACAAAGCCTTTACGCCGCATGGAGCCTCAACCATCTTTGGTCCAGAGTGCGCCACGTCCTCGACCAGCCAGAGTCTCTGTCCCCAGTCGTTGGGATGTCGCGCTTTGAGGTAGGAAAAGTAGTCTCGTCCTCGCTCCAGGCGCGTTGCTCCCTCTGCCTCGCCCGCGCAGGAGACGTCGAGATCCTTCTGTCGCGGGTCGATGTCCTCATCGCCCAGCAGATAGATCACGTCTGCCTTTGCATACGCGGTCTCCATCTCCGGCCAGCCGTGAGCCTTGCTCGTCTTCACATATCTGGGCGTATCGCGAGTGCCATACTTCCAGCGATCCCAGTTGCTGCATGCGAAGTCATGCGGTCCGGGCCTCTCGTTGCTGAAGTAGAGATATGAGGACGGATTCGCAATGACAAATCGCAGGTGAATTCCCTTTGCCGCAATCTGCGCGGCAGCCGTTCCCACGACGGCGTATCGTTGCACCGCTTGTCCGCCGCCCGAGTGTCCCGCCAGCACAATATCGGTCAGGTTGGGAAACGTCGTCCGATCCGCCAGACGCAGCAGCAGCGCATCCAGCAGTTCGTACGCGCTCACCGGAGCAGGCCCCACTGCGGGACCGCCCGCCTCCCACGTTCCCGTTCGCCAGCGCACGATCTCGCCGGACAGGCCGTGGGCTGCAACGTCGGTCTCATTGAGAAACTGCGGCGCAATCAGGATGCTCTTCGCTCCTGCCGAGCCAGCCTCCCTAGCCGCGCGCTCCAGCCCGCGATAGTATCCATCTACATCGCGCCCTTTGCCATGCAATAGGATTACCGCGCGCGTCACTGCTGGCTGCGGCTTTGACCAATCCAGAGAAATGTCCAGCGGTAATACCGCCACGCCGGACGGAGTGTGAATCTCCGTTCTTTGACTGGCAATAATCTTGACCGGTTCCGGCTCCTCTGCCGCGAGGCAATATGCGCTACATGTTATTGTCATCGCAAACAACGCTGCACTTCCGCGCCAACTCAGTCTCATGGAAAACCTCGTAGTCCAGCCTAGGGCACTCCAACCCGATCTTCAAGCATTCTTTCTCGAACATCTCTTGTCGGGACAAGATGACTTCTTCGAAATCAGGTGATAGAGACGTTTCCGTAATGGGGTATCCCATTGCTGAATGAAGAAAAGCAGATTCCTTCGCTCCGCTGCGGAATGACAAACAAAAGGTGCTGCGGAATGACAAACAAAGGTGCTGCGGAATGACAAACAAAGGTGCTGCGGAATGACAAACAAAAGATGCTGCGGAATGACAAACAAAAGATGCTACGGAATGACAAACAAAGGTGCTGCGGAATGACAAACAAAAGGTGCTGCGGAATGACAAACAAAAGGTGCTGCGGAATGACAAACAAAAGGTGCTGCGGAATGACAAACAAAGCGGTCTGTAGCAATTCAGAAACTTCTCTAAAAAAAGCTGAATGAATTCAGTCTCATTACAAACGGATAAGAGCTGACAGGCTGTGGCAAAAGTCCAAACTGCCTGGGAATTTCCATCAGGGGCTAAAGCCCGCGTTCATTTTTCACCAGTTACGGCACGGCTGAAGCAGTGCCCTTTCAAATCTTGACTTTCACCACGGGCTGTTAAGCCGCGCTACAATGGATCGTCTTAATCCTGTGCTATCGAGGCCACATGAATCGAATGATTTTGCTTCGCGTGTCTGCTTGCCTCTTTGTGGCCGCTTGTACGCTGACATCCTCGGGCTTGGCTCAATCGGCGAAGAGCAAGGGCGCTTCGCCTGTGCTGGCCATTGCAAAGAGCGAGGTCGAAAGAGACTTCGGAGCGCTGAAGGATCAGCCGGTTCCGGCCTACTATCTCAGCTACGAGATCGCCGACTCGAAGATTGATACGGTCTCTTCGGCCTTTGGGGCGCTGGTAAGCAGCGACTCCAGCCACAAGCGCGCCGCGCATGTATCGCTGCGCGTGGGCGACTATGCGCTGGACAACACTCACCCGATCCGCAACATGCAGGGGAAGATAGCCGCAGCTTTTGCCGCAGCTCTATCTCAGGTTGCGGTTCCCTTCGATGACGATCCGCTGCCGATTCGGCTCGTCCTGTGGGACGAGACGAACAAAGTTTACAAGAGCGCCTTGACCCAACTGGCCGCCGCCAAGACCGATAACGGAATCCAGATCGAGCAAGAGGACAAGTCCGACGACTTCTCCCATGAGAAGCCGGAGCAGTCGGTTGAACCGATTCCGCCGATGCCCTTCGACCGCAAGTTGTGGGAGGAACGGGCGCGCCGCTACACCGAGCCATTCCATCGCTACGGCGACCTCTACAACGCCACGGCGACCATCACCGCCGATCAGGAGACGCGCTGGTTTGTATCCAGCGACGGCGCCGAGATCCAAAGCTCGACGACCTACTATCGGCTGATCATTCAGGCCAGTTCCAAGGCCGACGATGGAATGATTCTGCCGCGTTTTGAGTCCTACGCCGCGTTCACGCCTGAAGGATTGCCCGACGACGCGACCGTGCTCAAGGCCGTCGATAAGATGATCGCCGATCTGAAGGCGTTGCGCGTGGCTCCGGTCGTCGATCCCTACACCGGCCCGGCGATCCTCTCCGGCCGCGCCACGGCGGTCTTCTTCCACGAGGTCTTCGGTCATCGCGTCGAGGGACAGCGCCAGAAGGGCGAGGACGAGGGCCAGACCTTTACCAAGATGGTTGGCCAGCCGGTTCTGCCCAACTTCCTCTCGGTCGATTTCGACCCCACGCGGCGACACTACGGCGGCGTGGATCTGGTCGGCTCCTACAGCTTCGACGATGAGGGCGTGCGAGCGCGGCCAGTTGTGGCGGTCGAGAATGGCATTCTCAAGAGCTTTCTGATGAGCCGATCGCCGATCGCGGGCTTTGCCAACTCGAACGGGCATGGTCGTGCGCAGGCCGGAATGGCGCCGGTGGCGCGGCAGTCGAACCTGATCATACGCAACTCCAAGCCGGTAACCCGCGAGCAGTTGAAGAAGCTTCTGATCGTGCAGATCAAGCAGCAGAACAAGCCCTTCGGCCTGCTCTTTGACGACATTCAGGGTGGCTTTACCCTGACCATGCGAGCCCTTCCCAACGCCTTTGAGGTGCTGCCCATCATGGTCTACCGCATCTATCCCGATGGGCGGGAGGAGCTGGTGCGCGGGGTCAATCTGGTGGGAACGCCACTGGCCGCCTTCAGCAAGATTCTTGCCGCCGATGACGAGAAGGCCGTATTCAACGGGGTCTGCGGCGCGGAGTCGGGCTTTGTTCCGGTCTCGGCCAGCGGGCCGGCAATTCTGATCTCGCAGATCGAGGTGCAGAAGAACACCAAGTCGCAGGAGAGAGCGCCGATCTTGCCTGCGCCCATCTCCGCGCCTCTGACGGCGAACGCAGGAGGTGCGCGATGAACAAGCCCATCTTAGCCCTCTGCCTTCTCGCCTCGGTTCCACTCTACGCCCAATCCGGTACGCCTTCCGGCAATGCACCGGCTGCAACTCCGTCTGTTGTTGTCCTGCCCGTCACAGCCCAGGCCGACGATGTTGAGACCCGCGCGATGAAGGACGAACTTAATCGCGCGATGAAGCAGCTACAACTGCCCTCATTGGAGCGGCCCTACTACATCGACTATAAGATCGTCGACCAGCAGAGCGTGATCGCGCATGCAAGTCTTGGCTCGCTGACCTCCAGCCAGCAGACGCACACGCGACTCCTCACTGTCACTGTGCGCGTGGGCAGTTACCAGTACGACAATAGCAACAGCGGGAACGAGTTTACCAAGCTGATCTCGCTCTTCAGTTCGATGGCCACAGGCTCGAATACGCTGCCCCTCGATGACAACTACGACGAACTGCGGCGTAAGATCTGGATCGCCACTGACAGCGCCTACAAACAGGCGTTGCAGGATCTCTCGGCGAAGAAGGCCGCCGAGAAGAGCAAGGATCTCAGCAAGCGTACGCCGGACTTCAGTCAGGAGCCAGCGCATCTGGAGTCGGATACGCTGCCTCTGGTCGACGAGGATCTGGCCAACGCCGAGCATCTGGTGCGCGTCTCTTCGGCGGCTCTGCACAAGGGATCCTCGATACGCAACTCGACCGCAGAGTTCGAGATTGACAACATCACCGAGCACTTCGTCAACAGCGAAGGCACCAGCTACGTTCGCCAGATGCCCGAGATCTACCTTCACCTGACGGCTACGCTGCATGGCAAGAACGACGAGAACTACCGCGATGTCTACTCCGCACACGCACGTTCGTTGACCAATCTTCCCACCGAGGCGGAGATTCTGGCCAGCGCCAAACAGGTTGTCGCGCGTCTGGAGGCGAGGCAGAAGGCTCAGCCGTTCAAGCACTACAAAGGCCCCGTGCTGGTCGAAGGGGAGGCCGCCGATGAGGTCTTCGCGCATAACTTTGCCAACAACTTTCCCGTACGTCCCCGCTCCGGCCTCAAGATCAATACCTCGGTGCTTCCCGAGTTCCTCAGCGTGGTGGATAATCCTCTACTGACGAGTTGCGACGGCCAGCCGCTCTTCGGCAACTACAAGTTCGACGAAGAGGGAGTGCCTGCGCAGGAGACTCTGCTGGTCGACGCTGGCATTCAAAAGACGCTACTCAACTCTCGCCAGCCCGCGCGTAACTTTCTTCACAGCACCGGCAACATGCGCTTGCAAGGAGTCCTGCCCAGCAACGTGATCGTCAGCGCCACCAAGAGTTCGACCAACGCCGAGCTGCGCGCGCAGATGATGGGCGTGGTCAAGACGCGTGGCCTTGAGTACGGAATGATCGTGCGCAGGCTATCGGGAGCCAATGCCATTGAGGCGGTGCGACTCTATCCCGATGGCCACGAGGAGGCCGTGCGCGATGCGCGGATCGGCGACGTCAGCTTCAAGAGCTTCCGGGAGATCGTTGCCGTCTCCAAAGATCGCACGGTCTACAGCGAATACTCCAAGGAGTCGGGGGAGGATGTTGCGCAGGGATTCCTCGCCCTGCTTGGCCTCTCCGGCCTCGCAGGCTCGACCAACAATGCCGACCTGGTCTCCTACGTCGTGCCGGATCTGCTCTTTGCGAACCTTGACGTCGATCACAGCGCGGAGGGTTCCAGCGAGAAGCCCCCCATCCCCCGCCCATAGCAAAGAGCGACGGATATCGCCATGAGAACGTGAATGGAATTCTGGTTTTACGGTAATGAATAGAGAGTGAAAATTCGCCAGGCTGCGGTTTGCCTGTTTTTGCTTGTGTTGAAGACACGCGGCGGCGGATGGTGTAGATAATAGACGGATTTTCTTGTTGTTTTTGTGCGCAAGCCGCCCGAATATCTGCCGATCCTGAGACGGCTCGCTTGTTGGCGTGGCGTTAAAGATGTATGTTGGCCTCCGAAGGGCCGTGGTATGGTGTTTACATACCGGTCTGTAACCCTCGCTGATACATGCTGAGTGCGAGGTTGTGTCCCCGGATATTGGGTTCGCTGCCTCCGCTTCGGGCGATTGATGTATTTGCGTAGTGTGGTATGAAGGCAACTCACCCAAGTGAGGATAGCGAAGCTTTGTCTGAAAACTGGAATCGGGGCCAAATACAAGCGAGCAGTCGCACCCCGGAATCTCTGACGGATGCGCAGGGTGTGCCGAAGTGGTATGCGGTTTACACCAACTCGCGCCACGAAAAGCGAGTGGAACAACACCTGTGTCAGCGAGAGATCGAACATTTTCTTCCGCTTTACCGGTCGCAGCGCAAATGGAATGACGGGTCGAGGATCACGCTGGATCTTCCCCTGTTTCCTGGGTACCTCTTCGTTCATATCAATCGGACGCAGCGTGTGCGTGTGCTGGAAGTTCCAGGGGTGTTGACCGTTGTCGGCGGAACGAGAGGAGATCTGGCAGCGTTGCCGGATGCCGAAATTGACGCACTGCGATTGGGGCTAGCTCAGGGCAAGGTCGAGCCGCACTCTCTATTAAAGGTTGGACAACGGGCTCGCGTTCGGGATGGGGCCTTCGCTGGTATGGAGGGAATTATCGAACGAATGAAGTATAGTTTTCGTGTGGTATTGACAATGAACAGTATTATGCAGAGTTTTGCTGTGGAATTTGAAGGCGACGAGTTGGAGCTATTGGATTCTGGGCAGGTTTAGTTTTTCTTAGCAGGGGATCTGTTGGTCGAACGATTGTTGGCGGGGAAGAGGTCGGAACGGATCTACGCGGCATCTATCTTTATACAGAAGTGTTTTGTGAAGCAGGCAAGCGTGAGGTTTCCACCTTGGCTGGCAACTTCTGCCGTGAATCGGGTTACTTCTAATCAGTGCCACAATTTCAGCGCAATCGGAAACGGCAATAGAATACAGATTCAAACGTAGGAGAAGTTTATGCCTTTTATCTCGCTTCCAAAGCGACGCTATACTGCGAAGCTGATCTGGCGTCGAGTTGCGGTTTATCTTACAGATTGGGCTGCGTTTTTACTCGCAGGCATCCTTGCTTTTGATCTGCGGTTTGACGGCAGTGTGCCGGTGAACTACCAGCATGCGATGAAGATGGCTCTGTGTGTCTGGTTCGTTGTAAAGTCGCTTGCCTTCGTCGTTGCCAAGGTGGATCGCGGGAGTTGGCGATACACCTCCACGTACGACGCTGTTCGAGTTGTTCTTGCGAATTTGGGGGGATCGGTCTTCGGGGGAGTGGCCTTATGGAGTCTGCTCGGACCGTGGGGGATGCCGCGTTCGGTATATATTCTCGACTGGCTGCTGTGCTGTCTGCTGACGCTGGGGGTGAGGCTGGCGGTTCGCGTGGCTCTTACAACGCGCAGGGCTTACAGCGTAGCAGGGACGCAGACCAGAACTCTGATCTATGGAGCTGGGTCGGCCGGACTCGCTCTATTGCGAGAGCTTCGCAACAATCAGTCTCTACAGTACGACGTTGTCGGCTTCATTGATGACGATCCCTTGAAGGCTTACTCGGTCTTGCAGGGAAAGCCGGTTCTGGGAACAGGGGAATCTCTCGGGAAGGTGGTGCGTGCGCACGCTGTCAAGAAAGTGCTGATTGCGACCCCTTCCGCGTCTGGACCGCAGATGGTACGGATTCTGCGTTTCGCTCTTGATGCCGAAGCGGAGTACAAGATGGTTCCAAGCCTGGGGGAACTGATTCAGGGCGCGGAGTTGGGTAGTCAGATTCGGGATGTAGCGGTAGAAGATCTGCTGGGCAGAAGGCCAGTCCATCTGGACCAGAACAGCATTCTGGAACGGATTCAGGGCAAGGTCGTGATGGTGACGGGAGCGGCTGGCTCGATCGGGTCGGAGCTGTGCCGTCAGATCGCTCGATTCCGTCCGCTGGCTATAGTTGGCTTCGATGAGGCAGAGACGCCTCTCTTCCACATTGGCAGAGAGATGAGCAGAACCTTTCCCAACCTGGTCTTCCACGAGGTGATTGGCAGCATCACCCGGGCGGATACGCTGAAGCGGGTCATGCAGCAGTACCATCCGTCGATTCTGTATCACGCTGCTGCGTACAAACATGTTCCGATGATGGAGAAGCACGTATTTTCTGCGGTGGAAAACAACATCTTCGGAACCTGGCGTGTTGCAACGGCGGCGGCAAAGTATGGAGTGGATGATTTTGTCATGATCTCCACCGACAAAGCGGTTTGCCCGACCAGCATGATGGGCGCGACCAAGCGCGTGGCGGAGTTGGTGATTCGCGCCTTCCAGAAGGAATACGGTACGAAGTTCGTGGCCGTTCGCTTTGGCAATGTGCTGGGGAGCAATGGAAGCGTGGTTCCGATCTTCAAGAATCAGATCGCGGCGGGTGGTCCGGTGACGGTCACGCATCCGGACATGACTCGCTATTTCATGACGATCCCCGAGGCAGCACAACTCGTCCTGCAGGCCTTCGCGATCGGAAAGGGCGGAGAAGTCTTTGTCCTCGACATGGGAGAGCCGGTCAAGATCGTGGATCTGGCGAAAAATCTGATTCTGCTCTCTGGACTACAGCCAGACCAGGACATCAAGATTCAGTTTACCGGGATACGTCCAGGGGAGAAGCTCTTCGAAGAGTTGAATATGCAGCATGAACACCTGATTCCGACCTCGCACAGCAAGATCAGGAGCTACGTCAGCACCCACGGCATCGACTCGGGGCAACTGAAGGCAGTGATGCATAGCTTGCAGCAGGTTGTGGAAGAGCAGGATGTCGTTGGTCTCATGCAACTGCTCAAGGAACTGATTCCGGACTACAGTCCTGGATCCAAGCGATTGAAGGCGGCCCTGTTGGCTCAGTCTGCCAATCCGGCCAAGGTTCTACAGGACGCTCCCGTACAGACCGAGAGCGTTCTAGCAACGAGTATTTTATCGCCAACTCAAGCGAATTGACGTGTTGCAATGCAGCCTAGCGAAATGCCTACAGGCTGCGGTTCGCGTTGATCGCTTTGCGTTTTATCAATACGTGAATGCGGGTTATCACAAATAATGTTTCTAAAAGGTCTAAGAATGAGCGAAGTGGTGCTTGATAAGCATAGGAGTTCTAACTCCATGTGGCGTTGCAGCCGAATTGGGAGTCTGCTACTGATTGCAGTAATAGCGACTCTATTAAATATGCCGCTGAATGCACAGAGTGCTTCTGGGGCAGCTTCTGGCTCGGGCAGCGCCGGTCAAGCATCCGCAGCAGGTAGCAGCAGTAGCCAGTCGACCGCTCAAGGTGGTAACGCTCAGGCGGCCTCTGCCCAGGGCGACAATGCACAGGCTCCTGCTCAGTGTGGCAACGATCAAGCTCCTTCGGCGCAGTGTGGCAACGCTCTAGGATTTACGAAGGGGAATAGCGCTCAGGGCGCAGATCCGCGCGCAATGACTCCTGCGAAAACCAGAGCCGAGTCTCCAGAAGATGTTCCACAGGAAGTACAGCTACCCAATCCTTACGGTTTGACCTCGCTGCACGATCTATACACCCAGATTCCCTCCAATGGGGGAAAGCTAAGTCGGTTCGGTAGCGACTCTTTTCTGCTCGGTACGGGGAATGCGAATGAGTTGCCGATGGATCTTCCTGTCGGCCCCGATTATGTTCTTGGGCCGGGAGACAGTCTGGTTGTGAACATGTGGGGTGGCCATTCTGATCGTCTAATCCTGGCGATTGACCGTCAGGGACAGATTGCGCTTCCAGAGGCGGGCACGATCACGCTCGACGGACTTACCATTGCCCAGGCGCAAAGTGCCATTCAGAAGGCCCTTGGGACGCAGTTTCGGGAAGAGCGCGTCGAGATCTCTCTGGGACGGTTGCGCACTGTACGCGTGTATGTGGTTGGCGATGTGCAACGTCCCGGTGCCTACGACGTAAGCTCTTTATCCACCCCGCTCAGCGCCCTGTACGCCGCAGGAGGCCCAACCAGTCGCGGGTCATTGCGCATTCTGCGACAGTACCGCGGCAAACAACTGGTTCGCGAGATTGATCTGTATGACTTCTTGCTGCGAGGCGTCCGCTCGAACTCTGACCGCCTCCTGCCGGGCGACACCATTCTGGTTCCACCGGTCGGCTCGCAGGTTTCGGTGGAAGGAATGGTGCATCGTCCCGCGATTTACGAGCTGAACGGGGAAAAAGGTCTGGGCCAGATTCTCGAGCTTGCTGGGGGGGTGCTTGCTTCGGGTAGTTTGAAGCAGATCAACGTGGAACGAATTGAAGCCCACCAGCGTCGCACCATGCTTAATTTGCAGCTTCCCGACAACGCGGAAGCTCTGAAACAAAAGCTGGCAGACTTCCAGGTACAAGGCGGGGACGACGTTGTAATTTCACAGATTCTGCCCTACAACCAGCAGGCAGTCTATCTGGAGGGGCATGTCTTTCGTCCGGGTAAATATCCCTACCACGATGGCATGACCATCAACGATCTAGTGAAGTCGTATCAGGACATCATGCCGGAGCCAGCCGATCACGCAGAGCTGGTTCGTTTGCTGCCCCCGGACTTTAGACCAGAGACAATTAGCTTCAATTTGCCAGACGTGCTGATTGGAAATGATTCGATTGCACTCCAGCCATTCGATCTAATTCGAATCTATAGCCGATATGAGATTGATTCGCCCAAGGTTTCGATTGAGGGCGAGGTTCTGCGACCGGGTAGCTATCCGATGTCTCAGGGCATGACGGTGGCTGGGCTGGTGACCATGGCGGGAGGATTCAAGCGGAGCGCTTATCGGGACGAGGCCGACCTCTCCAGCTATGTGGTGCAGGACGGCCAGAAGGTGCTGGTCAGCCATAGCATTATCAAAATAGAGAAGGCGCTGGATGGCGATAAGAGTGCGGATGTAATGCTCAAGCCTGGCAGTGTCGTCAGCATTCGGCAGCTTGCCGGATGGAAGGACATTGGCGCCTCGGTCGTAGTAAGCGGTGAGGTCGAACACGCCGGAAGCTACGGAATTCAACAGGGAGAGCGCCTCAGCGAGGTGTTGAAGCGGGCGGGCGGCTTCCGGGTGGACGCGTATCCACCCGCTGCCGTTCTGGAGCGCGTACAGGTTCGCGAGCTAAGCGAGCAAGCCCGTCAGGAGATGATTCAACGAATCGAAACCACGCCGGTCGATTTCAAGCCGGGAGCGATGTCCGAGGAGGCGCAAGCATCTGAACAAGCGGCGCTTAAGCAGCAGCGTCAAGAAACTCTAACAGCGCTGCGAAGCCATCCCGCCAGCGGCCGGATGGTGATCAATATTTCTCCGGACATCAGCAAGTGGGAAAACACCTCGGCTGATATTGAAATGCGCGCAGGGGATACTCTGGTCATTCCCAAAAGGCCGAATTTCGTGATGGTTAGCGGTCAGGTATATAACCCGACAGCGATAAGCTATGTTCCGAGCAGAGATCTCGGCTGGTATTTGCAGAAGGCTGGCGGGGCGACCCCTTCTGGAAAAATAAAGGACGTTTATATCTTGCGTGCTGATGGCTCTGTCGTCCCGCACGGACACGGCTGGATGAGCGGTAGCCTCATGAGTCTCAAGATGAGACCAGGCGACACCGTGTTTGTCCCTGAAAAGATCATGGGCGCATCGCCAGTGTGGCAAAACATATTAGGTATAGCGCAGATCATGTCGGCGGCCGCGCTTCCTATTGCCGTTGCCGGGACACTCTGATGAATACGTTGCTATAGCTGATCGCATATCCTGCGATCGAATCCGGTTTGGTCTTGGCGAGTATATGAAACCGAGATAATACATTTGTAGTCAGATAATCAGGTGTTGGATAGCCTTCAGAAAGTGACTCTCATATGCACGATTCACAAAGTGCGGCACCCGGTTCAGAACTGCCGGATACGGTGCAAGAAGCGGAACCGGCTGGTTCTATAAATAGGTGTGCGCCTGTAAGTATACAAATTGCTCGGGTTGTAAAAACATTCTGGCTTAGACGTCAGAAAATTTTTCGTCTTTTGTCCATCGGAATTCTGCTTTCAATTGCATATGCAGCGTCTCTGCCAGCTATTTATACTTCCAGAACAACACTAATGCCTCCTAGCAGCTCGTCCTCCAACTCTAATTTGATGGGGTTGTTATCCTCTGCTGGTCCTTCTGCTAGCATAGGCAACTCGCTGTTAGGAGTTAAAACTCCGGGCGCAGTGTTCGTGGGCGTCCTAGGAAGCCGGACGGTCCAGGAAAGCTTGGTGAGCCGCTTCGATCTCGTCCCTTACTATAAGGTGCATCTTGTTGATGATGCCTGTAAACGCTTGGCAGCTAGCACGATCATTATGGAAGATCCAAAAAATGGAATTATTTCGATCAGTGTTGACGACAAAAATCCAATGCTAGCGTCGAAGATGGCGCAGGGATATGTGGAAGAACTTGATCGCGTTATGACCTACAATGGAACTTCCGCAGCTGGGCGTGAGCGCATTTTTCTTGAAGGCCGCCTCAAGGAAATCAAGCAAGACCTAGACGATTCCTCGAAAGCACTGAGTCAGTTTTCTACTAAAAACAGAGCAATCGATATTCCATCGCAGGCAATAGCCACAATAGATGCTGGGCTCAAAATGCAAGCAGAGTTAGCAGCTTCCCGCTCAGAGTTAGCAGGACTACAGCAGTCCTATTCGGACGATAACGTCCGAGTGCGTGCCGCACAAGCTCGCGTCGATGAACTCCAAAGCCAAATGAATAAGATTAGCGGACTATCTCAGGAAAATAGCTCCAAAAGCATTAGCAATAAATCCGATTATCCTTCAGTCGAAGAATTGCCGACGTTAGGACTCACTTATTCAGACTTGAAGCGGCGGGTGACTGTAGATGAAGCATTGTGGGAGGCACTAAACGCACAGTATGAATCCGCCAAGGTTCAAGAGGCAAAGGATATTCCTACCGTTCGAGTTCTGGATATGGCCAATGTGCCACAACACAAGTCCGCTCCTGTTCGTAGCTACATCGTAATTCTAGGAGCGATGGGGTCGCTCTTTGTAGCGTGTATTTTTGTGGTTGCAATATCTGCGTGGGAAGCAATGGATTCTCAGGATGAACGGAAAAAATTAGTGACAGAGATTGTCAGTACCATGCGGCACTCTCACAAGTGGCTCAGGTGGCTTCCCGAAGCGAGGATGACTGACAATGATAACAGGGCGTGAGCAGCAGCAAGGAGATAAAAAAAACGAAACGACTTCTTTGCCAAATAAAGACAGGGCTCTTACAAGCAATATTTTAGAGGAGCCTATTCGAATTGCAATCGTCGTAAGTCATCCGATCCAATATTTTACGCCTTGGTATCGTGCGATCGCTGCGACTTCAGGAGTTGCCTTAAAGGTTTTTTTTTGTAGTAAGCTGGGCGCAGAGTCCTATTATGACAAAGATTTTGGCACTGACGTAAAGTGGGATATCCCATTACTTGACGGATATGATTCAGAATATCTGGAGAGTGCTAGACAGGTTGAGCAGATCAACTTTTGGACAGATAACCCAACGGTCGGCGTGGCTCTGGAGAACTTTCAGCCTGATGTTGTATTAGTTCAAACGTATTCGTATCGCACTATATGGCGAGCAGTGAGATGGTGCAACCGTAAGAACATTCCAGTTATGCTTTATTCAGATTCGAACGGGACCGCGAAACGATCCGTGTGGAAGCGTGCGGTGAAGGAGATTATCGTAAGACTATTTTATAGTCGGTTAGACGGGGCTTTTTCGTGTGGCGATAATAACCGAATGTATCACCGGCATTACGGCATTCCAGAAGATCGAGTGTTTGAAGGAACATTACCGGTTGATTGCAATCGGTTGGTTGCCTCGCTAGGAGACAAAGCGGCAGCTCGACAGGAACTTCGAAAACAATACGGTATACCCGACGACGCATTTGTGGTAATTTACTCTGGGAAGTTAAGCTCCAATAAGTGCCCGTTGCACCTATTGGAGGCAATATATCGTTGCTCGCAACAAGGTGTAGATGTATGGGGCTTGTTGGTAGGTGAAGGCGTGGAGCGTCCGGCAATAGAGGCGTTCGTCGAGAAGCACGGGATGAAGACAATAGCGTTAGCAGGGTTTATCAACCAAAGTGTTGTAGGAAAGTATTATGCTGCTTCCGATGCCGTCGCGTTAATGTCATATCGAGAAGCAAAAGGTCTTCCGGTGCCGGAGGCAGGATGTTTCGGTTGTCCGGCAATTCTGAGCGATACGGTCGGATGCATCGGGCCAACCGATAGCGCTCGTCTTGGTGAAAACGCTTTAGCGTATCCTTGGGGGGATCCTGAAGCGATGGCAAACTGCATACTCTGCATGTATAGGGATCAGAAAGCATATCGTGCTATGTCTGAGGCTGCAGTCAGAATTGCAAATTTACAGGACATATCGGTGGCAGCACGACAGCTAAAATACGCAGCAATACAACTCAAGAATATTGGATGCCGATAGCAGATAGTTATCCTGAAGGTTTACTCATGGTGTAAGGGAATTATCTAAATAAGATGATCCTATTGAAAATCAGTTCTTAGTTCCACGAATAAATTATATTAATCATGATCTCCGAACGGAAGGAAGTATTTGAAAAGGCTGAGCCACACGGTCATCAAGAACGCGATCGTAAACGTGCTTCGATTAGGTGCGGGCGCGATCGTAGCGCTTATCTTGCCACCCACACTCACGCATGTTCTTGAGCAAGACCGTTTTGCTGCTTGGGCATTACTCCTACAAATTGCTGCCTACGCAAATTTTTTAGACTTTGGGATCCAGACTGCAGTAGCAAGATTCGTAGCGCAGGCAATGGAGCGGGGAGATGAGAAGGAACGGGATGGCTATATAAGTACGGCTTTTTTTCTGCTGATTGGCTCAGGAATACTCGCATTCGGTGTAGTATGTGCCATGTCATGGCTAGTTCCCTATATGTTCAAGCAGGCTCCTCTCCATCTGCTATCGGAGTTACGGGAGGGGCTAATTCTTCTAGCGGCTCTATCTGCACTTGCGCTGCCGACCTCAGCTTTCGCGGGTGTCTTTGTTGGACTAAACAAGAATGAGTATCCTGCCTTTGCAAGCGGGGTTAGCCGGATGATAGGGGCAGGACTGGTCATTTATGCTGTCCACCACACTCACTCCCTGATAGTCATGGCTGGAATTATCGGCGGCATGAATCTTGTTGGCGGAATTTCTCAATATATACTAGCTCGCAGGATATTGCCTGACATGTGTGTCTCTATGCAGTTGGTCACTCGGTCATGTTTTCGCAAAATGACACAGTTTTGTGCTGGACTTAGTGTCATGTCATTTGCCATGTTTCTTGTGGGAGGGTTAGACTTAACGATTGTTGGATATTTCCAGTTCTCCGGTGTAGCTTACTATTCTGTTGCCTCTAATATGGTCTTGGTCGTAGGCGGATTGGCTGGCGCAGCAACAAGTGCGTTGGTTGCCCCAACCGCAGCGATTCATGCGCGTGGGGAATATGCGAGATTGGGTGAAATCGTTTTGCGATCCACTCGGTATCTCACGCAACTTTTGATAATAATATGCTTCCCACTACTCCTCATGGGAACGCGCATTCTTACACTCTGGGTCGGGCCAGTTTACGCCAACGCGAGCGTTCACATTATGGACGTTTTAGTAATTGCGACAGCGATTCGAATGCTGGGAGGTCCGTACACCTCCGCTCTGATTGGTGCTGGAGAGCATGTGCGCGTTATATTTTCTCCAATATTTGAGGGGGTATCGAATCTCCTCGTCAGTGTGATTGCAGGATATTATTTGGGGCCAATAGGTGTAGCCATTGGGACACTGGCTGGTGCTGTGGGAGGCATTAGCCTTCATGCTTGTTATAACATGCCTAGAATTCACGATATAAGGCTGACTGGATCGCAGTATATTGTTGAATGTATTCTAAAGCCTACTGTGGATCTCATCCCAGCATTGGTTGGTATATACATGGCTGTCACGGAATCTATATTTGGAGTGCTGGTCCGCTTGATGCTCTTGGCCGCAGGTTTTATAGTAACAAGCCTTCTTTGTATTAGGAGAACTTCCTCGTCACAGAACATATAACAAGTTTAGACATATACATGTGTGACGGTTCTGCTATGGATATATATCGGATGGAAAGTATTGGGGTCTTGCGAATGAACCGGCTAAAGCGATATATGCGGATGTCATTTTATGCGAAGTACAACAACGCCAAGATTCATTATTATAGATTTAAAGGTAGAGTGTTTTACTGTCACATATTTAAGAATATTGGCAACAATAGTATTGTTATGCGACCTATTATGCTGTCGAATTGCGAGCCTGTATGGATTGGAAATAACGTTTCTATACGAGATGGAGCGCGCATTGAAATCGTTTGTGATAATGCGTTACGTGTACCGGAGTTGCGAATTGGGGACAATGTAATGATTGAACAAAATGTTCAAATTGTCTGTCATTCACGCGTAATAATTGGATCAGATGTAGCCATAGCCGGTCACTGCGCCATCGTGGATGTAACTCATCCGTATCGACATATAAGCACGGGAAATGTTGGCGCGTTGATTGTCGATGAAGATTCTTATGTGGAAATCGGAGACGGCTCGTTTATTGGGTATGGGGCTGTAATTCTGCCGAATGTTCGAATCGGGAAACGAGCTGTTATCGGGGCAAACTCGGTAGTTACCCATGACGTTCCTGATTTCTCGGTTGTAGCTGGCTCACCAGCAAAAATCATCAGAACCTACTCTCAAGAATGATGAAATACGGTTTAGCTGCTTCTTATTGCACTGCTTGGGTTCGGTCCTAGATCGGGGATATCAATGAAATCGATACGCAGCTTTCTTAGGCCTTTAGGTCGGCGCCTCAGATGCTTTCTGTACAGAGTACGCGGGATCCGGCTTGGCAAAGGGTCTCGTATTCAAAGGCCATACTTTATAGATTCCCCAGAGTTATTATATATTGGCGAGGACACATGTATTCTACCTGACGCCTATATCACTCCACTGAAGGAGTACGCTAGCATAAAGCATACGCCTGAAATCAAGATTGGGAATGGTGTTTATATCGGGAGGCATGCGTATTTCGTTGCCATCGATTCTATTGAAATTGACGATGGATGCGTCTTGAGCGAGTACGTTTATATCACAGACAATGCACACGGATTGCACCCTGAACATGGTCCGCTAATGAAGCAACCGCTAACCAGCAAAGGGCCAGTGAGTATCGGTCGTAATTGCATGATCGGATTTAGAGCCTGCGTTATGCCTGGAGTGACTCTTGGAGAGCATTGTGTTGTTGGCGCGAACTCAGTCGTTACCCGCTCCTTTCCCGCGTATTCCATGGTCGCAGGTTGTCCTGCTAGATTGGTGAAGGTCTTCTGTTCTGAGGCGGATGACTGGGCAAGCATACAGCCGCGATGAGGATGGGATTTTTCACAAAAACAGATAATGTTCAACAATGTTCAAGTCAGGTGTATAGCGTGCAAGTCAGGTGTATTGCGCAGAAATAGGACTGGAAAGCAAAAATGAAAGTGCTGATTACAGGCGGGGCCGGATTCATCGGTTCGCATGTCGCGCGGAAGCTACTTGAGTCTTGCTGCGAAGTTACGATACTCGACAACTTCTCGGTCCAGATTCACGGTGATAATCGCCAACTTCCAGAAGACTTGGGAGGAGAGGTGCGGTTGGTGCATGGTGACGTTGCTGATCCAATAGCCATCAAAGAGGCGTTGCAGGGAGTGGACCGTATTGTGCATCTTGCTGCTGAGACCGGTACGGGGCAATCCATGTATGAGGTAGGCCGCTATGCACGGACGAATCTTGAGGGTACGGCACAGCTCTACGAAAATCTGGTAAAATCCTCAAGCAGAAACATAGAGCGGATCGTAGTTGCTTCTTCCCGCGCCATCTATGGTGAAGGAGCATATTATTGCGAGCGAGATGGTATGGTTTATCCGCAACCACGTGCATCGGCAGATAAACAAATCGGTAACTTCGATCCGGTATGCCCCCTTTGTAAGGGAGAATGCAAGGCGGTTGCCACTCCGGAGAGCGCATGCCTACAGCCGTCTTCCTTCTATGGATTGACCAAAATGACGCAGGAGCAGATGGTGCTGCTCTTTGGGCAGGTGCTGCGCATTTCATCGGTCGCTCTGCGATACCAGAATGTTTATGGCCCTGGTCAGTCGCTTCAGAATCCCTATACCGGAATCTTGGCTATATTCTCCAATTTGGCTCGTGTTGGCCAGCCAATACGCGTGTTTGAGGATGGGATGGAGAGCCGAGATTTTGTGTATATAGATGACGTGGTGGATGCGACAGTTGCAGCGCTACTAGCTCCATTGGAGGGCTGCTATTCTGTCAACGTCGGGTCTGGAGAACGTACAACGGTGCTGCAAGTTGCGGAACAGATCAACGTGCACTTCGGGGGGCGCTCGAAGGTGCAGGTAACAGGCGCTTTTCGTGAGGGCGACATTCGTCACGGTTTTGCCGATCTAACTTTCGCCAGTCAGTTGCTCGGCTATCAACCTGCACGAGGTTTCCGAGACGGCCTTGAGCGATTTTTGAATTGGACTGAACAGTCTGTGCCTTCCACTGAAGGCTATGAGCATTCGCTTGCAGAGATGCGGGAACGGGGGCTGTTGCGTGACTGAAAGCCAAACGACTGAACGGGGTAAAATCGGGGTTGTAACAGTTACTTACAATAGCACGCTGGTGTTACAGGAGTTTTTTGACTCACTGGCATTGCAGTCATATAAGAACTTTGTTCTCTACTTGGTGGACAATGCTTCTAAGGACGAGACTATAAAGATGGCCCGAGAGCGCAGGGATATATCGGTTGTTATTCTTGCTAATTCGGACAATGTAGGCGTTGCCGATGGCAACAATCAAGGAATTACTGCTGCTCTTGCGGATGGATGCGAATGCGTATTATTGCTTAATAACGATACGACCTTTCCAGATGATTTCATAGCAGAACTTTACAAGGGCTTGGAGCTTTACAGCTGCGATATGACTACCGGTAAGATGTACTTTTACGACAGACCGGAAATCCTCTGGTGTGCAGGCGGACGGTTTAAGTCATGGCCGTCAGTTGATGTAATACATGATGGGGTGAACAATAGAGATTCGGGACAGTATGATAACCCGCGTCGCGTGTGCTATACGCCGACATGTTGCCTATTGGTGCGGCGTACCGTATTTGATCGCGTAGGCATGATGGATGGAAAATATTTTGTCTTTTACGACGATGCGGATTTTCTATTTCGTTGCCGAAGTCATGGGATAGTACTCTGGTATGTTCCAAAAGCAAAGCTTTGGCACAAGGTTGGATCATTAAACAAAAACCTGCCAGATTTTTCAGTACGGTACTTTGCCCGCAATCATATTTACTTTGTGCGCAAGCACCTACCTAGATGGCAGGCTTATATATGGTATTGGCTCGATCAATCTCGATACGCATTGGCATTCTTTCTGTTCAGAAGTTCACTTGCTGAATGGCGGCTTCGACGAACAGCGGCGCGAGATGGATGGACGATGCCGCTTCCCTCTTAGCGACTCGTTTAAATTTGTCTCAAGGTGTGAAGTTCGTGAGAATTTGCGCATTCCAGGCCAAGTAAACTTATCAGTTGCAGTGGATCTCGCACGGAACTCGCTGCGCGAACGAAACGGGGCTAGCCCCTCACTCCTCGCCCCAGTTATTCTAATGGGCGACGGAGCGGAACTTCTATTTGAGTCACGGACCGAATTTTCTGAGTCGCTCTATATCGAAGATCTTTGGATGTTGTTGAATGGGTTCCTAAAGCAGCGAAGCTAGTCAAAGGAACAATGAGAGCAGAAATTCAAAAAGTAATTGCGCATGACTACAGCAGAGAGGGAAGCTCTGGATGGGGTCTTATCGCCCTGCTAGGTCTTGGAGTGCCCTGGGGAATATGGAGCGCCTCTGTACTTTATCAGCATGGCGGGCCACAGATGGTCGCAGTCGATGTAATGATGGGCTGTTTCATTTTACTCGCAATAGGATATTTAGGGCTGTACAGGTTAAGAGGGGGGGCGTGGTGCAGCGTTCCGATCCTCGTGACGCTTGAGGCTTTGGCGGTATACATCGGCATACCTGCCTGGCGGTTTGCCAAGAACGATAGCCACGTTGACTCCTTTTACGTCCATGCGATGTTTCTGGTCTTGATTGGGTTTACCGCTTTCTGGATTGGCACTCTGGCCGTCATGAAGGAAAATAGATTCCAGTTTGTTCTTCGGGAGCGTAAGACGTCCAGCCGTGTCGCATATATGAGTGTGGCGATGCTCGTGCTGGGCTTGTGTGGGAAACTGGTGATGTGGAGATCCGGTTTATATTCGTATATTGCCGATCCGGCGGTACGGGAATCCTCCTTGTGGTTCCTTCAATGGCTGGGTTTCTTAGGGAATCTGCTGAATGCAGCGCTAATAGTCTCGGCCATAGAAGTAGTTGGCAAACATTCCATAAGGCCCTTGATAAACATTGTCTTCTGGCTCTCCTTTGTATCGTCTGTTGCATTCGGCGTGATATCGGGCATGAAGGGCGAGATTCTGTTTCCTCTCCTCTATATAGTTTTCGTATATGTTATTGCGAATGAGAGATTTCCAAAATACGTATTGCTTTTGTTCATACTCCCTATCCTGATCTATCCGTTCTCGAATGCGTATAGGTCTAATCTGAGTCAAGGATATGGCATACAAACCAATACCGTCGAGGGGCTGGGAGAGGTTCTTCAGAAATCTTTTAATGACGTCGTTGGCTCTGGTTCAACGAGAAGCCAAACATCTAACCAAGGGCTTGAGGATACCACGAGTCGCCTATCCTATCTCACCTACGTTCGTGACACAATAAGCCTTCCTGACCCTTCGGTACTAAAAGGTGATGAAAAAATATGGCTAGCACCGATCTATCCGCTGGTTCCCAGAGTCCTATGGAAGAATAAGCCAATACCCAATAAAGGCCTTCGGCTTACCGTAGCGCTAGGCCGACCGGCTGATTCGTCATCGGCTGTTACGATAGTCGGCGACCTCTATTCGATGTATGGAACTCCCGGGGTTGTGTTTGGTATGTTGGGTTTTGGAATCTGCTTCCAGATATATATGAACTGGGTCGCCTGTAGTGCTATGTCGGAAAGTCGCTTGTTCGTTTTTATATCACTGCTGGTACTGTTGGCCAATTTCTTTGAAGCAGACGTTTCCGGATTTATTCAAGGGGCGATTCAGTCCGGCATCGTTATTATGCTTACGTCATATGTAATTTATGGGCGATCAATCTTTTCTCCCGAGATACAGATCAACTGTGTTCAATAGGCGTGTAATGAAACTTCTGCTCGTTACAGGAGTACAGAAAGAGCCTTCAAACTTCTAAAAACACCGGTAATCTATAATCAGTCCCATCGCACTTCGAACTTGAAAGTGCCCTGCTTTATCAATTGCGTATAAACACAGGAAAGCAATAGGTAGCAATACGTCGGCGGAGCGGGTATGTTTAGCGTTTTAATACAGGAGTTATATGAAAGTTCTGCTTGTTGCAGTAGGGCATTACCACGATAACCCTGGCGGGGCACCGAAGGTGGTGTTCGAAGAAGCTGAAGAACTCAGGCGTCGCGGGGAAGAGGTATGGGTTCTGGCGCACGGGGAGTCTTCACTGCCCGAATATGAGCAGAAAGATGGGATCAATTTCCTACGGTATACCCCGGCTAAAGTTTCATTCTGGAATCCCGCCCGTCGGTTTGCCCACCAGAAGGCTGCGGCGGCTGTGCTTGCACGGCATCTGCCGCAAGTGGACGCGATTCATGGGCATATTCAACTGGCTTATTTGGCGGCGTTGGATTTTTATGGCGATTCGGTCCATTCTTGCTACACCATCCATTCCCCTGCGAAAATGGAGATGGCTATCGTGTGGAGAAACTCATGTTTTCTGCGGAGGGTTACTGCTCCAATTGGACTAAAGATAATCAATCGAATGGAGGAGCAGTGCCTGCGCCGCTCAAATGTAGTTACCGCACTGTCACAGTACACCATCGATTGCATTAGCCGTATTCATGGCAAAGAACTTTCAAAGGTAGTGCGGCTGGTACCAGGATGGGTGGATACCTCGCAGTTCGTTCCAGTGGACGATCGGGGGAACCTAAAAAAGCAACTAGAATGGCCAGTGGATCGTCCAATTCTCTTTACGTTGCGGCGATTGGTACCACGAATGGGGTTGGATCGCCTGCTTGATGCATGCCATCGTATGCGCGGAGAAGGTCATAATTTTCACTTGATGATTGGTGGAAGTGGATCGCTGCAAGGCAGGCTAGAGGAGCAGACAAGAGCGCTCGGGCTGTGCGATTCGGTGACTTTTATAGGCCGAGTGAAAGACAAGGATCTTCCGCTGGCTTATGCGGCGTGCGATGCGTTTATTTTGCCGACGGCAGAACTAGAATGTTTCGGGTTGATTGCCTTGGAGGCATTGTCGGCCGGGCGTCCAGTGCTGGCAACGCCGGTAGGGGCAATTCCAGAAATTATTCTTCAATTCGAGCCTTCTTGGTTAGCCCGATCAGCTGAGACCGAGGACATCGCAGACCTACTTCGTCAATATCTGACCGATAATTTACCAATGCATACTCCGGCTAAACTTCACGATCGGATCTGCCGTGTTTATAGTCGCGAACAAGTTCTAGACGACTTTATTCGAATTGCGACAGGAAAAACGTATAGAATATGACGGAGTATATTGACGGTATTAACGGCTGTAAACAATAGGCGGATATTCGTCAATTTAGTGAAATATCAACTAATACGAAGCGAGATCCCCGGCTCTGCCGAGGGGCAGTAGAAGTTTGGCATATTCGGGAGTCCGCCCAGAGACGTCCTTGACGTAAGCTGCCAAGCACATGTCAAGGAAAAATTGGATGGACGAATTTGAGAGTTTAAGTAACTCGAAATGGGAGTACAAGTACCACCTCAAACCATCTCAATTTACTTCGGACAAGTGTAAGACCATTTTTGAGCAACTTCACCCAAAGGGATCATTTACATGCTAGCGCTCGACCATATTATATTTAGTTTGCAGCACACTGGCGGTATAAGTCGGTGGTGGTCCGAGCATTCCTCGCGAATCATGGAGAAACTGGGAAATAATATTGACCATATAGGCCCTTATCCTAACTCAAACTGTATTATGAGTGAATACGAAGCACTCAGTCGCTTGCCAGTATCTAATAGAAAATACTTCGAACGGTTTGCTCGTGTTTCGCTGCCCGATAGTGTCCAGATTTTCCATAGTAGCTACTACCGCAACCCCGATACTCGCTGGCGCAAAGCAGTGGTTTGTACATTTCACGATTCTGCGCTTCTGGGGGGATATTCCCTCGGCGCAATTGTTCGCCGCCAAGTGATTCGCCGCGCCCTTACACGGGCAGATATAATACATTGCGTATCGAGAGAGTCTTCAATGCAGCTTAGGATGCAGTTTCCCGAGATTCCACAGGAAAGGATCAGGATTGTCTATCATGGCGTAGACCGTGCAATTCCAGCGCCGATCAATCGGCTGAAACTGGAAACAGGTCAGTTTGTTCTGTGGGTTGGCAAGCGCTTGGGGTACAAAAACGGTATTGTGACGTACCAAGCCCTAACACAAGTGCCGGATGTGGATCTTGTGTTTGTGGGGGGAGAGGTGCCCCTCGCTTGGGAGAAAGAATTGATTGAACGCCTTGGTATTGCCAGCAGAGTTCATTATCTTGGCTATGTGAGTACTTGCGAGTTGGCCTGGGCTTACGTTCATGCAGTTGCAATGTGGTATACCTCGGTCATTGAAGGCTTTGGTATGCCAGTGATTGAGGCCGCAGCGTACGGTTGTCCTGCAATAACATCGAGCGCACCCGCAATTCAGGAGATTGGCGGCGACTGGGTAATTATGACCGAGAATCCTACTCCTGAATGGATTGCCGAGGCGACTTTAATGGTATCCAACGATTACACAAGACAGGAAATTGCAAATCGGGGGAAGAAGTTGGCAGATAGATTTAGCTGGGATATTTACACCCAGAAGATGCTTGATATTTATCAAGAACTTGGTCTGACTTAGTCCGTTAACGCGGCAGATATTTCGCCGTAATTTGTGATCAATATGAAAAAAACTAAAATCTGGGTCGTTTCAGAGTTGTATTTTCCGGAAATGACTTCAACTGGCTACTTTCTTACGGGTATTGCCGAAGGACTCGCATCCACCTATGCTGTTTCCGCCCTCTGTGGTCAGCCAAGCTACTGGGCAAGGGGTGTACGAGCCCCGACTCGCGAAATTCTTCATGGTGCAGACGTGCATCGTTGTTGGGCCACTACATTCGACAAGAACAAGATACTTTCCAAACTAATCAATCAGATCACAATAAGCACATCCATGTTCTGGGCGGCTTTGTTCAGGCTTCGTCGTGGAGATATGGTGATCGCAGTTACTAATCCGCCAATGCTGCCTTACCTGATGGCGGTTGCATGCCGACTTAGGGGAACTCACTTTATCTTATTGATCCACGATGTCTATCCCGAGATATTCACACGGCTTGGTCTCCTAAAACCGCAATCGATATTTGTTCGACTAATGGATTACATAAGTCGTTGGCTATACAACAGCGCAGATCGTATTATCGTTCTCGGACGGGATATGCGGAAACTTGCCGTGGATAAACTCGATAGACGTAAGGATCGGGTTGTAATTGCTACAAACTGGGGTGATGCCGAGGCGGTTTTTCCGCAGCCAATTTCCGAAAACAAACTGCTTCGCCAGCTGAATCTGGGGGGAAGGTTTGTCGTTCAGTACTGTGGGAATATCGGTCGCACACATGGCATGGAAGATATAGCTGCGGCAGCAGAATTGCTTGTCGCTGATTCTGAATTCTATTTCCTCCTGATAGGATGGGGCGCAAGGAAGAACTGGGTCATACAGCAAAAACAGAAACGAAAACTAGAGAACCTGACCATTCTCGACCCTCTTCCGCAGAAAGAGTTTTGCGACGGACTGAATGCCTGCAACGTGGCGATCATCTCGTTTTCGAGCGGGATGGCAGGAATCTCCGTTCCTAGCCGAATGTATAACGTGCTGGCCTCCGGAAAGCCGCTGCTCGCAGTATGCGACGACGATTCCGAACTTGCAGCCGTAGTGAGAGAGGAAGAAATCGGCTGGGTAGTTCCTCCGGGCCGTGCTGATCTCATTGTCTCCACTCTATTGGAAGCTAAAGCAAATCCTGAACTTCTCCGCATAATGGGGGAGCGCGCCCGTAGAGCAGCCGAAACAAAATATACCAGTGGTCATGTACTAAAGACATATGAATCGATCATTGAAAGCCTGAGATTCGAGTGACCTCTTTGTCCAGAAAGGTATTGGTAACGGGTGCCTCCGGGTTTCTGGGGTCTGAGATCGTGCGTCTTGCGAGCGCAATGGGATGGCGAGTGCGCGTTCTCGTTCGGAACCCACAGAAGCACGTTGATGGCGTAGAGACTGTTCAGGGAGATATTGCCGATTCCGTAGTGCTGTGCAGAGCCTGCGAAGGAGTCTCAGCTGTTGTGCATGCGGCAGGACTTGCGCATGTTTTCGGCTCCGCAGCGAAGGATTTCGCACGCTTCCATGCTGTGAATGCAACCGGTACGGCTAAGTTGATTGACGCAGCGGTCGAAGCAGGTGTTCCCCACATTGTGCTGGTTAGCTCCGTGTCCGTTTACGGCGATTATCTCGGAACAAAGTGTGACGAGACTGCACCTTGTCATCCCAAGGGGCCCTATGCTACCAGCAAGTGGCAGGCAGAGATTGAGGGCACTGAACGGATTTTAGCCGCGCAGGCATCCCTCACTATTCTACGTATGGCCACAATTTACGGGGAAGGTGACCGTGGCAATGTCGCCAAGCTGATTGGGGCACTCGGTCAAGGCCAATTTATCTGGCCGGGTTCTGGATTGAATCAGAAAAGTCTAATTTACAAACAGGACGCTGCAAGAGCTTGCCTTGCTGCTTTGGAGCGCCCGGTATCTGGCACCGAGATATTTAATGTAACGGCGCAGCCTGCAACCATGCGGGAGATTGTGGCCGCAATTTGTCACGCGCTTGGTCGTCCTATCCCTCGCTTCGGCATCCCCTCGGCTGTTTTAGAGACTGCGGCAGCGATATTCCATTGGATAGGTGACCCGGGACAACTAGGACAACGGTTGCGAAAGTTTGTTCATGACGATGTATACGATGGGGCAAAATTTGCAGATGCTTTCGACTTTTCCCCTAGAGTATCACTGGAACAAGGCTTGTTCAGAGAAGTGAAATCGATAAAAGATATCTATAGCAACGACGGTGTTATGTAGAATTATGGAGTTCCAATGGTCCGGTATAAACGTGCAGTTGATGTTTTATTATCGTCGCTGCTTCTACTCTTTCTTTCGCCAATACTGCTTCTCCTTGCGCTGATCGTCAAGCTGACCTCGAAGGGGCCTGTTCTCTATTGGTCGGAACGCGTGGGGAAGAATAATCAGTTGTTTCGTATGCCGAAGTTCCGCAGCATGCGGATCGATACTCCTCAGGTTGCCACTCATCTGCTTTCGGATCCTTCTGTTTATTTATCTCCGGTCGGAAGTCTTCTGCGCCGGACAAGTCTGGATGAGCTGCCTCAATTGTTTAGCATTCTTATAGGGGATTTGAGCTTTGTCGGGCCGCGACCTGCGTTGTTCAATCAGGACGACCTAGTGGAGTTGCGGACTGCGCGTGGCATTCATGTGCTGGTTCCCGGTCTGACAGGTTGGGCGCAGGTTAACGGGCGAGATGAGTTGCCGATACCGGTCAAGGTTCAGTTCGACTATGAATATCTGCTGCGGCGATCTTTCAAGTTCGATCTCTACATCATTTATTTGACGGCGTTCAAAGTTCTACGAGGCGACGGAATTCAGCATTGAGCGGAACTCAATGCAACGACGCTCCTTATGCCGTTTGCTACCCGTTGTTCTGGCCTTATATTATGAGTAGTTCATCGTGGAAAGCCTCCGGCGATGCCC
>Ga0302277_1000548_pt1 | contig 28649 bp, 20 predicted proteins | sample III_Bog_N3_1_FD_198759 | JGI IMG/M metagenome (GOLD analysis project Ga0302277, IMG submission 198759) | Peat permafrost microbial communities from Stordalen Mire near Abisko, Sweden - III_Bog_N3_1 | ecosystem: Environmental > Terrestrial > Soil > Wetlands > Peat | place: Sweden: Abisko... | reverse complement strand
TATCACCACGCATCGCCCGCCTTTTCATGACCAGTCCGCACTGAATGTGGTCCTGCATGGAACCGCAAAGCCATTGGACGCCCGGTACAACTGCATTGCCAACATGAGGAAAAATTGGCCGGCACTTCGGCAACCCTGCGGCCAGACAGGGGGGCTGGTTCACTTTCTGGATTATCCAAAGCCGTGGGATTTTTTGGGCGAGTTTGTGCATCCGCAGCACGGTCTCTGGCGTTCGGTGCTGGACAAGACGGCGATCAAGTGTTTTCGCTCATGGCACGCCGCGCCTTCACGCAAGTTCCCCAAAACCCGGAAGGCATGGACTGGTTATAAAAAGGCGCTTAAAGACCGATTGCTGTTTGCCGGTTACGCTCGCGGCTGGTTGAAAAAAGTCAAAGGAGTGCCGGAAGGCAGAAATAAAACGCTGACATTCTGAAATGCTGAAAGCTGAAATGGAAAAGAGGACAGAGGGTGGAGGTCAGACGGTTTCAAACATGGAAATGTTGAAATTTGAAACATGAAAGTGCAGGCTCCATTTGGTTTTGTGACCGGCTGCCATGCCGGAGACAAGTTCATGGTCCAGGCCACACTGGCAAGCATGAGGCATTATTGCCCAAAAGTTCCCATCTGCCTGGTGGTGGACGGTATGTTTGACGTTTCGGATCTGGAGAAGGAATACAATCTGATCGTCCTGCGTGTGCCTGAACTGCCATCGTCCGAAATGCGCAGGCTTATTGGCGGGAATTTTCGCGCAAAACTGGCGGCGATGTGGGAGGGGCCGTTTGAGTTTTACGTTTGGATGGATTCCGACGCGATTGTTTGGGGCGATTTCACCTCCCAAGTGCGGCGGGATCTAGATTTTCAGATTTTCTGGAAAGAAGCTGGACATCCAAAAACTGCCGTGGTGCAGAGTTTAGGACAGGAGGCGTCGGATGGCTTCAAACATTACTACTTCGACCCTGAAAAGTTGCAGTTAAAAGATCCAAAATTTAAATGGTTTGGTAACGTGTATTTCTCAGCCGGTGTTTATGGGTGTAAGCGTGGCGTCATTTCTTTCAAAGAATGGCTGCACATTGAAAATTGGGGAAAAACGACGGCGGGACTTTTCTCAAACTTTGGAGACATGGGGCCGTTAAACTACCTTGTTCATGCAAAAGCCCAACGCAATGAGATTAGGATAGACTCGGCGGATTTACAGCATATACCTGAGCATCATGGAAAACAGGAGCTGCTGTTAGACTGCGCTTCAGGGATATGGCATTTCCCTCCAACAGTGCGTCGTCCACGAACTGTTCATTTCTGCGGACGCAAACCCTTTCTTTTTGACAGAAAGGCCTATTCACGTCCATTCACCATTGCTCGGCTGGAACATCACCGGCGACGTCACGGCAACATCGGCGCGTGGCTCCGCATCTTGAATGAAGATAAATGCGTTCTTGCAGGCAAGGTGGAGCGGCGTCTCAAAAATCATGCGGCGAACTTTTTGAAGAAATGACCGTTTCCGTCATGATAACGACCAAGAACCGGGCGGCGGATTTACAGAGAACCTGCCGGGTGCTGCGCACGTTGAATCCGGCTCCTCTTGAAATTCTGGTCACCGCCGACGGATGCACGGATGACACCATTGAAATGCTTAAAGCCAATGCATTGGAGATGGAAGAGGGAAGAGGGAAGACGGAAGAGGGAAGTCAGAAGGCGGAGGTCGGAGGTCAGACGATTTCAAATGTTGAAATGCTGGAAAACAGAAGTCAGAAGTTGGGCAGTGGAACACTGAGATTGTTTGTGAACGAAGTGGGGCAGGGGTCGGTGGCGTCGCGGGACCGGATGATGCGTGAGGCGCGCGGTGACTTGGTGCTGGCTTTGGATGATGACAGTTATCCGGAACAGCCAGAATGTCTGGCGCTCATTACCGTGCTCTTTGAGCAAAATCCCAAGCTGGCGATCGTCCATTTTCCGCAACGAACGGATGAGTATCCTGAAACGCTCACCCAAACGGATTTCGGGCCGCCACGATTGACGCGTTCTTTCGCCAATTCCGGGGCGATGTTGCGCCGTTCGATTTATTTGCAACTGCCCGGATTTGAGACAGCGTTTTTCCATATGTATGAGGAGCCTGATTACGCGCTTCAGTGCGTGGCGGCAGGTTATGAAGTGCTGTTCACACCCGTTGTCGCGATCCGCCATCATTATTCGGGGGCGTCAAGGAACGAAATGCGAAATCATCATCGTCATTCGCGCAACGAATGCTGGAGTACGGTAATGCGCTGTCCGATGCCGCAAATGCCGATGCTGGTTCTTTACCGTGTCCTGTCCCAACTGTTTTATGCCTGCAAGCGGGGACCGCAATGGGTTTTTCGAGAGCCTGTATGGTGGTGGCAGGCATTGGGTGGCATCAAATACTGCCTACAAAAGCGCCGTCCTATTTCATGGAGGAAATATCGGGAGTGGTTGAAGCTGACGTAGTGGAGAGCGTGGAGTGCGGAGATTGGAGATTGAAGTTAGATGTCAGAAGTCGGAGGTCAGAAGGCAAAAGTTGAAATTGGAAATTGAGTTGCTGCCTAAAAAAATTGGCGCGAAGATTGCTCATCTGCTATTCTGGACATGAGGTTGAAGTTAAAAACCATGAATAAATGCGGAATTTTTTCCCTGGTTGCAGCGGCGCTTATTATCGCCGCAACTTCCGCACATGCTGCGAGCATAGTCTGGATTAATACAGCCGGCGGCAACTGGAGCGACACAAACAGTTGGAATCCCAACCAGATTCCCGGCAGCGGCGACGTGGCTGTCATCACCAACGACGGCACTTACAGCGTCACACTGGACGTTAATCCGATCATCGGCGGTCTGGTTCTCGGCACGGCTGGCGGCATCGACATACAGAGCCTGTCGGTCAGCAACAACCAGACATTCACGCTCAACGGCACGGCGCAGGTGAGCACCAACGGCCAGTTCAACCTGAACGGCGGGGTGTTGGGCGGCAATATCGTGCTGTGCGGCGCGTTGAACTGTTCGGCAGGCACCTTGTCCGGCGGGTTGACCGTGAACAGCAACAGCGTGCTCACTGTGAGTGCGCCGGGAGTGGCCTTGAACAGCTTGACTCCCGGCAGCCAGTCGTTGACAAATTACGGGACGGTGAACTGGACGGGTGGGGACATTAGTTGCGATTACAGCCCGCAGATCTACAATTACGGCCTCTGGAACGCGCAAACGGACAACTCCATTTTCGGGCAGCAAACCACCGGCAATGCGACGTTCAACAACTTCGGCATCTTCCGCAAATCCGGTAGCACCAACACAACGACGATTGATACCAACGCGGTGTTCAGCGGCTCCGGCACGGTGGATGTGGAAAGCGGGACGGTTTCAATTGCAAACGGGCAAAATGCCGGTGTGGTCAACACCGCCAGCGGCACGTTTCTTTCACTGGGAAGCAGCCTCATCTTTGGGGGCAGCATGACGTTCACCGGAACAGGGTCGGTTGAGGGATCGATTATCGGGAGCAACGCGGTGTTCAGCGGCACGATGACCTGCTCAGGAGTCACAATATCCGGTGCCATCACTGTCGCCACCAACTGTGTGTTTAACTTGGGGACATCGAATGTGAATTTGAGCGGCGTGGCTTTGACAAACTATGGAACCGCCAACTGGACGGGCGGTGACCTCGACTGCAGCAACAGCCCCCAAATTTACAACTACGGCCTCTGGAATGCGGAGACGGACAACACGTTTGTTGGAGAAGTCAACGGCGGCAGCGGCAACGGGGTCTTCAACAACTATGGCACCTTTCGCAAATCCGGGGGCACCAACACAACGACGATTGATACCAACGCGATGTTCAGCGGCTCCGGCACGGTGGATGTGGAAAGCGGGACGGTTTCAATTGCAAACGGGCAAAATGCCGGTGTGGTCAACACCGCCAGCGGCACGTTTCTTTCACTGGGAAGCAGCCTTATCTTTTGGGGCAGCACTTTGTTCACCGGAACAGGATTGGTTGAGGGATCGGTTATCGGGAGCAACGCGGTGTTCAGCGGCACGATGACCTGCTCAGGAGTCACAATATCCGGTGCCATCACCGTTGTTACCAACGCCATCGTCAATCTGGGAATTTTGGGCGTTTCCTTCAACAACGGTTATAACAACACCGCCCTGCTGACGAACTACGGCACCATCAATTGGAGTTCCGACCTGACCTGCGACGGCGGCCCGCAAATTTTCAACTTCGGTCTTTGGAACGGTCAAACTGACAACTCCATTTTCGGGCAGCAAACCACCGGCAACACAACGTTTAATAACTACGGCATCTTCCGCAAATCCGGCGGCATCAACACCTCCACGGTTGATTCCAACACGATCTTCACCAGTTCCGGAACAGTGGATGTCGAAAGCGGGACGATGGCCGTCATCAAGGGTCAGGCGTACGGCGCGGCCAATGTCGCCGGCGGCGCAACCCTTTCTTCTGGCAACAATTTTGTCTTCGCAGGCAGCACACTATTCAGCGGCACGGGAACCATTGCCGGGCTTTTGAACGGCAACAATGCCCTGTTCAGCGGCGTGTTGAACTGTTCCGGAACCACCTTGACGGGGACAATCACTGTCGTCACCAACAGTGTGCTAAACCTGGGGACATCGAACGTGAACTTGAGCGGCGTGGTACTGACCAATTATGGCACGGCCAACTGGACGGGTGGTGACCTCGGCTGCAACAACAGCCCACAAATTTACAACTACGGCCTTTGGAACGCTCAAACGGACAACTCCATTTTCGGACAGCAAACCTCCGGCAACACGACGTTCAAAAACATCGGCATCTTCCGCAAGTCCGGGGGCACCAACACAACCACGATTGACACCAACGCGGTTTTCAACGGCTCCGGCACGGTGGATGTCGAAAGTGGGACGGTTTCAATTGCAAACGGGCAATATGCCGGTGTGGTCAACATCGCCGGCGGTGCAACCCTTTCTCCGGGCAACAATTTTGTCTTCGCAGGCAGCACGCTGTTCAGCGGCACGGGAAACGTGGCCGGGCTATTGAACGGCAACAACGCCCTGTTCAGGGGCGTGTTGAACTGTTCCGGAACCACCTTGACGGGGACAATCACCCTCGTCACCAACAGCGTGCTCAACCTGGGGACATCGAACGTGAGCTTGAGCGGCATGGCTCTGACCAACTATGGCACGGCCAACTGGACGGGTGGTGACCTCGACTGCAACAACAGTCCCCAAATTTACAACTACGGCCTATGGAACGCGCAAACGGACAACACTTTTGTCGGAGAAATCAACGGGGGCAACGGCAACGGGGTGTTCAACAATTACGGGACATTCCGCAAATCCGGCAGTTCCAACACGACCACAATTGATGCCAATGCGGTGTTCAACGGTTCCGGCACGGTGGATGTCGAAAGCGGGACGGTCTCAATTGCAAACGGGCAAAATGCCGGTGTGGTCAACACCGCCAGCGGCACGATCCTTTCGCTGGGCCACCTTGTCGTCTTTGGGGGCAGCACGCTGTTCAGTGGAGCAGGAAATGTGGCCGGGTTTGTGAACGGGAGCAACGCGGTTTTCAGCGGCGCGATGTCCTTTTCGGGAGTCACAATCTCCGGCGCCATCACCATCGCCACCAACGCCATCGTCAATCTGGGAATTTTGGGCGTTTCCTTCAACAACGGTTATAACAACACCGCCCTGCTGACCAATTACGGCACCATCAACTGGAGCTCCGGAAATTTTGCCGGCGACAACAGTCCGAAAATCTACAATTACGGCCTGTGGAACGACCTGTCCGACAACACTTTTTTCGGGCAGCAAACCTCCGGTAACACGACGTTCAACAACATCGGCACCTTCCGCAAGTCCGGCACGAGTGGCATCACCACGCTGGACAGCAGCACGGTTTTCAACAACACCGGAACCGTGGATGTCCAGAGCGGCACCGTGTCCATTTTAGGAGGCAGAACATTGACAGGCGGGGCATTGAATTTTGGCATCAACAGCTTGAACAATTTCGGCCACATCACCCTGGCCGGTGCCGTCGCGCTGACCGGCACCGTCAGTGTCAATCTCAACAGTGTTTACACGCCAACCAACGGCACATCCTTTGCCCTGCTGACTTACGGTTCCGAATCCGGCGTGTTCACCAGATTCAATCTGCCTGCATTCTTTGGCTGGACAAACATCTATGGCCCCGCATCGTTCTCATTAAAAATTGTCTCCGCGCCGATGCAGGTTTTAAATGTGACCAATTACGGGGCGATTGGTGATGCCGTCAAGTTTTTTGCAAACACCACGAGTAACTCCGTGGTGGTCACAACCACCAATCCTCTTCCCACTTCGGCCATCGGCGAGGCAATTGAAGTGTTCGCAGCCGGAGTGCCTACTTCATCGTCCAACAATCAGGATTTGGTAACAACCATCGCGAATGTTGTGAATGGAACGAACATCATCGTTTCGCAGGCCTGCCAGCAAACCCTGACCAATACGTTCGCCACCTACGGTTACAACAATGTGGCCAGTTTTAAGGCGGCGATTGCCGCCGTAGGGACGGATACAAACGACATCATCTATATCCCGGCCGGGACATATCTTCTTCTGCCAACCAGCCAAAGTGGTGCATACAGCCAGGTTGCCATTGTGCTTCAACGTGGGGGCATCAACTTTGTCGGGGCGGGGACCAATTCAACCACATTGTTAAGCCAGGGCGCGTGGACTATTATCAACAACTCTCCCAAGCGCGGAATTTTGGTGGAAGTTGCCTCACCGATCACTTACAATTACCCTCTTACCTTTTCTCACCTAACAATGGACGGCGGTGTCCAATATGGCAACACCGGAAACCATGGATTTCCGGCCAGCATCAAGGATGGAACCGGCTGGGACACATCACACGATGCCTTTTTAACGTGGTGTGTATCTTCCGCGAGCCTGTACCAAATCTATTTTACAAACGTGCTTGTGCAGCATTGGCGGGGCGAGGAGTTCAAAAGTATTGACCAGCCAACAAACAGCACCATTGGAATCTATAACAGCACATTTGCTGACGGCAACGCCACCGCTTTGAACGTTTATGAATCATGGGATGTACGCTCCAATCTCTTTGCGAACCTGTTTCAGGTTGCCGAGTATTATCAGCAATATTATACCTACCCCAGCTACTTTGAATACAATGTCATCACCAACATCACCGGAAACGGTTTTGCCATCAATGGCGGCAAAGGCAGCAATCCCCCGTTCTACATGGAAAGCAATGTTTTTTACTTTTCCCAAAATAACGGCATTGAAACCGTTCCGGCCGACAATCTTTTTGTCATAGGCAACCTAATCACGAACGTCGGAAACTATACCATTGATTTTGACCTGTCGGCAGCGGGTTATCAGGGGACATTTTACAACAGCAACATTGTCATTGCAGCGAACACAATTGTGAATCCCTATATCTTTGTGGAACTGGGTGGAGGCTCAGGCCCGACCGATTTGGCTTCAGTGATGAATGCCAGCATAAACAACAATGTGCTGCTTACTAACGGCAATAATACCACTGTCTATTTCTGCGCCAATTATGGCGGATGGACGACAAACATTTCTTTCACCGGCAATAATTTAAGTTTCTTCCACGCATATGCCTTTACGAGTGCATCCTTGAACAACCCATACGCCTTTGTGAATACCAACAACCTATATGCGGTTGGCATACTGACAGATGGCGAGTTGGGCTACACAAACAAAATCACTTATGCAGGCGGATCTCGTTATAATCTAGTCTATCCTTATTCGACCAATCTGGTCATCTATCTTGATGACACTCATCCCGGGAGCATACCCATCGGGGCGCAGATACTTTTCATGAATAACACTAGCAATGCCAAGTCGGTTCCCATTTATCCCAGCAGCAATCTGCAAATAACCCCAATTATGGTGTCCTATGGCCAGACACTCACGTTTTATTGGCAGCCTTGGGCCAGTGCATGGTCGACCAACAACAAGCCCCCGCCCCCCACGGGCGTGCGGCTGAATTTCTAAAAAAGCATCCGCCTGCGCACATCTGCGGCCCTAAAGGGAAAACGGAAAAGTCAAAAATAGAAATTGGGAAAGTGGAAATTAACAAATTAAGCGCTGAATTTCTGACAGGGTGACAAACTGAAATGGAAAAGTAGAAGGCAGAAATTGGGAAAGAGGAAATCAGGAAACAGAGGCCAGATGACAGAGGTCAGAGGTCGGGGAGCGCGGAGATGGAAGGTGGAAGATGGGAAAGCGGGACTACTCACTACTACAAACTAATTCCTAACTACTGACTCGCGGCTCTTCGCTCCTGTCTCCTATCTTCTAACTACTAACTACTGTCTTTTTTGACACATGTGGATTTGCAGCCAGATCGGGGCGCGGGAACATTACGCAATCCCCAGGGCTTTGCGCCAAACCGGCCGGCTGGCGACACTTTACACTGATTTTTGGGCAGGGCGGGCGCTTAGGCGCGCACAGGAGTTGGTAGATGGAAGATGGAAGTTGGGGGCACTACGGTCGCTGGCGGGGCGGTATCATCCGGAGATGGATGCGAGCAGGGGGAGGAAAGCCAGTGGTCAGTGGTCAGTGGTCAGTGGTCGGTCATCCTTGGTGCATTCATGGAATTTGCGGGCGCTTTGGTGGGAAATGCTACTGCGTAAAAAGCAGAAATTGGGAAAGCAGAAAGCAGAAATCGGAGGGCAGAAGTCAGAAGTCAGAAGTCAGTGGTCAGCAGCTGTCGGGCCATATCAGGGCTTTATCGAAGTGGGACGGCGGTTTGCGGAATGCGTGCGAGAAGATTTGAAACGCCGAAAGGACCTGGGGCCGGACACCATTTTTTTTGCCTATGACACGGGGGCTTTGGAAACCATGGAGTGGTGCAGGGAACAGGGCATTCAATGCGTATTAAACCAGATGGACCCGAACCGTGTGGAGGTGGAACTTGTTCGTTCCGAAGAAAAACAATGGCCTGGTTGGTCGCTGGAGTCCATCCATGTTCCGGAGGCCTATTTTGCCCGGCGCGAAAGGGAATGGGCTTTGGCGGATCGTGTGGTGGTGAATTCGGAATTTTCCCGCAAGGCGCTTTTCCAGCAAGGTGTGCCGGCGGAAAAGGTGCTTGTCATTCCTTTGTGCTATGAGCGGGAGTTAGGAGATGGAAGTCAGAAGTCAGGGGTCAGTCGTCAGTGGTCCAGTGGTTCGCGCGGCGCTTCGCCGCTCCGCGTGCTGTTCCTCGGCCAGGTCATTTTGCGCAAAGGGATACAGTATCTGCTTGCGGCGGCACGACAAATGGAACGGCAGAACATCCATTTTGACGTTGTGGGTTCAATCGGCATTTCCAAACAGGCAATTGCGACAGCACCCGCAAATGTTACGTTTCATGGACGCGCCGGACGGGATCAGGCTTCGGACTGGTATAGACGTTCTCATTTGTTCGTTTTACCAACCATTTCCGACGGATTTGCCATCACGCAACTGGAGGCTATGGCGCATGGGTTGCCAGTCATCACCACCCCGTGCTGTGGGGAAGTGGTCAGTGATAGCATGGATGGTTTCATTGTTCCTTCACGAGACCCGGGTGCTTTGGTCATGATACTGCAACGTTATATCGCGGAGCCCGGCTTGCTGCCGGCACACCGAAGTGCGGCGTTGGAAAAATCGAGGCAGTTTACGTTGGGGAGACTGGCGGAGAATTTGAGGCAATTGGAGAAGAATTTAAAAAATGACACGCTGACACGCTGAAAAACTGAAATGAGCAGACTAACCGAAGAATTGAGGCAGCGAACCAAGCGTTTTGCTTCGACAGTAATCCGGCTGTATGTTGCACTGCCGAAAGAGCGGGAAGAAGTTCGAGTATTGGGAAAACAGTTGCTCCGCTCTGGCACTTCGGTGTCGGCTCATGCACGGGAAGCATCACGCGCCCGGTCTGACGCCGAATTTGCTTCCAAGTTAGACGGCCTATTGCAGGAAGCGGACGAATCCCATCTCTGGTTGGAATTATTTCGTGACGATTGCGGCATCCGAGATGAAAACCTTGACGCATTGTTGCGAGAGGCTAATGAACTCATGGCCATCTTTGCCACAATGGTGGCGAAACTCCGTAAGCGGGGAAATCTTTAGAAATGTTCGAATCATTTCAGCGCGTCCGCATCTCTGCTTCTGCAGATTTTTGATTTCAGCTTTCATAATTTCAGCTTTTCGTAGGATGTCTGAAACATTGTCCATATTACCCTTCTCCTTCTGGGTGGTCATCGCTTTGCTGATTGGCGGCGGGGTCTGGTCGTTCCAACATATAAACAAAGGAATCGGGCTTCCAATGCTGGTGGTGCTGGCAACTGCCACGGCCTGGTATGTGGGCGACGCCTTTTACAATGATTACGCACACAACCATGCCAAGCTGTTCGATGCCGGCACTTTGTCCGGTGCCTGGTGGCAGGTAGCCTGGTTTCTGACCGTATTTCTGGTGATGACGCCACAAATCAACCAGTGGCTCAATCACCGTTACCTGCAACGAGGGAGCGGCGTGATGCAACTGTTCAAACAAGGCGTTAACCAGCCGGAAATACAAAAGTCGTTAAACGCATTGTTCCGGGGCTGCGCCTTGGTCTGGGCCATCCTGTTTCTGGTTGCCATCGTCAGAATCAAGACAGAGGTCATCTTCTATCTGTTTCCGTTTTTGGGCCACAATGCCAGTCCATGGTCTCATGGACGAATAGGAGCCGGTCTGGATTTCCTGGATATCTTTGCCGTCTATCTGCAACTACTGGTGGCGGCAATGTTCGGCGTGGTGGCGGCCCTGGCCACGGACCGCCGTATCCGCAATTACGCCCTGCTATTAGTCCTGCTGACCTGGCCCTATTTTATTTTTGACCGCACGCGCAACTCGATGCTGGCGATAATCATTCCTGCGGTACTGAGCTGGGTTTTTCTGCGGCTGCGAGGCGGGATGTGGAAAAAAGTCGTGGTGCTGCTGGCGGTTTTTCTGGTAATCAACACATGGATGAAGTTTGTCATCGCCAACCGCGGCACGATGAACATCACCGCCGCCTTTGAAGAAAAGGGATTGAACCTTGCCGACGAAAAAAAGGTCCACAACGAGGGTTTGAACATGTTTGAGGAATTGTGCTGGGTGAGCACCTTCATAGACAAGGGGACTTATCAAGTCAACTGGGGCGCGCGCTATTTCGCTGAACTGGTAAATCCAATCCCGCGCGCCATCTGGCACGGCAAACCGCTTATCGGCATAGATTATGCCATCGCCCGAGGCATGCAATATGGCGGATCGGATGGGTCATCGGTTGTTGCAACCATATCCACAGGTTTTATCGGACAGGGAGTGGTCAATTTCGGACGCTTTTTGGGTCCCATGGCGGCGGCGCTGCTGATGTGCCTTTGGGTGGCGACGCTTGCGAGGCTTGACTTGAATATCCATGCGCTGGGCCGGCTGCCGTTGTATAGTCTGGGAATGATTCTTACATTCAATCTTGGCCGTGACATCACGTTAATAACCATTTATCCATTTTTATTCGGCGCACTGGCTGTCTGGTGGCTGGATCGTCACCGGCCGCAACATAGTGCCGGACGAGCATCGGCTCCGTCGTCTGCTCAACTGGCGAGAAGTCCGAGTCCATCTTCGGGACAGCCGTTACCATTTGCCCGACGCCAGTCTTCAGGCGGTTTTGTAAAGCGAAGAAATGCAAAATAAAATGATGAAAGCAGAAATGCTGGATTCATTTTTATTTCTACTTTTCACTTTGGTTTTCTGAATTTAGATTTTTAGAACTGCCTTGTGATTTCAACTTTCAATTTTCCGGCACCTCAAATCGAGGTAAAGTTGCCCAAGGAAACCCGGGTGGCTGTCTTGTTCCACCGTTTCGGCCCCTATCATCATGCGCGCCTGAATGCGGCCGGACAGTTGATGTCGGTTTGGGGGGTGGAAGCTTGTGCCATGGAAGAAATCTATGCCTGGGCCAAGGTGGATGGTTCGTCAGCTTTTACAAGAATCACGCTGACAGAGCACGATTCAGGAGACCGACGATGGAGGCGGGAACTTCAACACAAGCTGTGGCGGGCGTTGGACGAAATCAAACCGCAGGTTGTCGTGGTTCCGGGCTGGTCGTCAGCCGACGCCTTGGGCGCACTGTTGTGGTGCGGCAAACGGAGCATTCCTACGGTGGTCATGTCCGAAAGCACCGCATGGGATGATCAGCGTGTGGCATGGAAGGAATGGATTAAAAGCCGGCTGGTAAAATTATTCGCTGGCGGACTGGCAGGCGGCACACCACACGCGGATTATCTTGCACAACTTGGACTGCCCCGAGACCGCATTTTCACGGGCTACGACATCGTGGACAACGAATACTTTGCGGCAAAGACCGCAGAAGTCGGAAGTCACAAGTCAGAAGTCAGAAACCAGCAGGGGTTGCCGGAAAAATATTTTCTGGCGAGCGCCCGGTTTGTTGAGAAGAAAAACCTGTCGAAGCTTATTGAGGCATACGCGCGTTATCGTCAACTGGCGGAAAAATCGGAAATCGGAAATCGGAAATCGAAAATTTGGGCGCTGGTTCTTCTCGGAGACGGCCCGCTTCACGAACCACTCAAGTCTCAAATTTTCACCTGCAACCTGCGCGACCATGTCCTGCTGCCCGGCTTCAAGCAGTATGACGAACTGCCGATATATTTCGGACTGGCTGGCGCTTTTGTCCACGCGAGCACGACGGAACAGTGGGGTCTCGTTGTGAACGAAGCGATGGCATCGGGTTTGCCGGTGCTGGTGTCCAACCGTTGCGGCTGTGCCACAGATCTGGTGCAGGAGGGCGTGAACGGTTTTACTTTCGATCCCGATGATGTCGAGGAAATGGCTCAACGTTTGTTAGAACTTTCAGCTTTCAACTCGTCGCAACTCTCAACCATCTGTGCTGCAAGCCAGCGCATCATATCCGCCTGGGGCCCGGAACGTTTTGCAAATGGCCTGCGTGACGCTGTCGCAGTGGCCCTGAAAAATCCGCCTCCGCGCTATGGAGCACTGGACTGGCTGCTGCTGCGGCTGCTTATGCAACGCTGACATTTTTTGAAGTTGAACTTTGGAAAGCTGAAACACTGAAATGAAGGCTGCTTAACATGGTCAAGTCGGCTCATCTGACGGGCTCGGTTTCAAGGAAGGCGGGCGGCCTTTTTGATGCGGTGTCGCGTCTTGCCCAGTCGCAAGAGAAGCAGGGTATGGCTGTGAGGGCGTTCGGTTTGTGGGATGAATTTGCCGATGCCGACCTTGCAGTCTGGAACCCGGTGCCGGTCGCAGCATTCAAACCGTCGTGGCCGAAATTGATTGGCCGTGCGCCCGGATTCCTTGACGAGTTGAATGAATTTGCCCCAGACATCAGCCACACTCACGGCCTCTGGCTTTATTCTAGCATCGCCGCCAAAAATTACAGCCGCGCAAAAAAACGGCCTTATTTCATTTCTCCGCACGGAATGCTTGACCCGTGGGCACTGAAAAACTCACGCTGGAAAAAATGGATCGCCTATCAGATGTTTGAACGCGAACATCTGCACGGTGCGCGGTGTTTCCGCGCATTATGCGTTTCGGAGGCGCATTCCATCCGGCGGGTGCAACTCAAAAACGACATCGCGGTCATACCAAACGGAATTGATCTGCCAACGGGACCGGCCCCTTCCGCACCTTCATGGAAGCAAAATTTTGGATCAGAAAAGAAGGTGCTGTTGTTTTTGGGCAGGATTCATCCAAAGAAAGGCATCGTTAACCTGCTTCGCGCGTGGAGCCATGTGCAGGGAGCAGGGAGCGGTGGGCAAGAATGGGTTTTGGCGATTGCCGGGTGGGATCAGGGCGGCCATGAACGGGAGCTAAAGCAACTGGCGACGGAACTGGGACTGGCGTGGATGGATACCCGCTCCCAACTCCCGACTCCCAACTCCCAGCTCCAACCTCCGTGCTCCGTGCTTTTTATAGGGCCGCAATTCAACGCTGCCAAAGCGGAATGTTATCATCATTGCGATGCTTTTGTCCTGCCTTCGTTAAGCGAAGGATTGCCGATGGTGGTGCTGGAGGCGTGGGCCCATTCCAAACCGGTCATCATGACACCCGAATGCAATCTTCCGGAAGGTTTTCGAGCCGGTGCGGCGATCAAAGTGGAAGCAGCCGAGACCGGTTTAATTTCGGGGTTGAACGCATTGCAGCGCATGACCGACTCCGAGCGGTTTAAGATGGGGCTCAGCGGGCGTGGCTTGGTAGAGGACCGGTTCGCATGGCCGCGGGTTGGCCAGCAATTGCAGGCGGTTCAGGAATGGATTTTGGGCGGCGGAACAAAACCTGATTGCATCTTAGAGTCTTGAACATTTTGCCTCAAACCATCAAGTGTATTCATCGCAACTGTCAAACCGGTTTTGCCCGGCAGTCAGTAGTTAAAAGCTCCCAATGTTTATGAAGGAAGATTCACGCATTTATGTGGCTGGACACCATGGGCTGGTGGGAAGCGCCATCTGGCGCGAACTACAGCGGCAGGGATTCCAAAATCTCATTGGCCGAAGGCGGCGCGAAGTGAATCTGCTGGACACCGCCGCCGTCGGGAAATTCTTCACTGAAACAAAACCAGAGTTTGTTTTCGTTGCTGCAGCCAAAGTGGGCGGCATTCATGCGAACAACACACAGCCGGCGGAATTTCTTTTTGAGAATTTGCAGATTCAAAATAATTTGATCCATGCTGCAAAACTGGCCGGCGTGCGGAAGCTTTTATTTCTCGGCAGCTCCTGTATTTATCCCAAGCTCGCGCCGCAGCCTTTGAAGGAAGAATATCTGCTCACAGGCGAGCTGGAGCCTACGAATCAATGGTATGCCGTCGCAAAAATCGCCGGTATCAAACTTTGCCAGTCGTATCGCCGGCAATACGACTGTGATTTTATCAGCGCCATGCCGGCAAACATGTATGGGCCGAACGATAATTATGATTTGCAAACATCACATGTGCTGCCGGCGCTGATTCGAAAATTTCATGATGCAAAAACCAGTTCCGCTGCGACCGTGACCTGCTGGGGAACTGGAGCGCCTTTGCGGGAATTTTTATATGCGGATGATCTTGCCAGTGCGTGCGCTTTTCTGATGCGGAATTACAGCGATGAGCAGTTCATCAATGTTGGCAGCGGCAGCGAAATTACCATCCGCAAATTGTCGGAAATGGTGAAACGCATCATTGGATTCAGGGGTGAGATCGTCTGGGACGAATCAAAGCCGGATGGCACACCGAGAAAACTGATGGATAGTTCACGTCTATTCTCGCTGGGTTGGAAGCCAAAGGTGAATTTGGAAACTGGCATCCGTATGGCCTACGAGGATTTTCTTTCCAAGCAGCCGAGATAATTCAACTCGCGACCCGGCCTTTGCCGGACAAGTGGTCTTGGACCATTTTCAAGTCGGCGTCCACCATCAGCTCCGCGAGCGCCTTGAATGTCGTCCTGGGTTTCCAGCCCAGCTTTTGCCTAGCTTTGGAATAATCGCCAATAAGGATGTCCACTTCGGCGGGGCGGAAATAGTTAGGATCGATCTCGACATGTTTTTGCCAATCAAGCCCAATATGTGCGAAAGCGACCTCCAGAAACTCCCTCACGCTGTGGGTTTCATTGGTGGCAATCACATAGTCATCCGGCGTGTCCTGCTGCAACATCAGCCACATCGCTTCGACATATTCCTTCGCGTAACCCCAGTCGCGTTTCGCGTCGAGGTTGCCAAGATAAATTTTTTCCTGCAAACCAGCCTTAATGTGCGCCACGGCACGGGTGATCTTGCGTGTGACGAATGTTTCGCCGCGACGAGGTGATTCGTGGTTGAACAAAATGCCGCTACAGGCAAACAGGTCATACGATTCGCGATAATTCACCGTAATCCAGTGGGCATAAACCTTGGCACAACCATACGGACTGCGCGGATAAAACGGCGTTGTCTCGCGTTGCGGAATTTCTTGGACCTTCCCGAACATTTCGCTCGACGACGCCTGATAAAACCTTGGCTTGATGCCAGTTTCGCGTATGGCCTCCAGCAACCGCACCGCACCCGTCGCAGTAATATCCGTGGTATATTCCGGGCTGTCGAAGCTCACGCGCACGTGGCTTTGCGCGGCGAGATTGTAAATTTCGTCAGGCGTAATTTTTCCGATCAAACGCGCCAGTGCGCTCGCATCGCTCAAGTCGCCATAGTGAAGTTTTAATTTCGATTTTTGATGCGGGTCGGCATAAATATGTTCGAGCCGCGAGGTGTTAAACGTGCTGGCTCGGCGGATGATGCCGTGAACTTCGTAACCCTTGGACAAAAGCAGTTCCGTTAAATAAGAACCGTCCTGACCCGTGATGCCGGTGATAAGCGCGCGTTTGGCCATAGATTTCGTCCCTATGTTTGGCGACCCGACAAATTAACGCAAGTGAAACTTAGCCAAAGCACCGGCGGCCGAGATTTTACATATGACGTGACGTCAAAAATATTTATGCTTAAACTGGCATTTGAGGACGTGACATAAAACATGAATGAATCACAAGCCAAGGTTGGCATCGACCAATCCACACTGGAATGGGAAAGCCGCTCGGTTCCGGTGGATTTGTCGCGCTACAATCCGGGGCAATTTGACCGTGGCGCCGGTGTATTGAAAGAAGGTCTTTGGCTGGTTGTCAGTTTGTTTTTATTCAGGCTTTGTCCGTTTGGTTTTTCAACGCTGAAATGTGCGGTCCTGCGTGCGTTCGGGGCGAGCGTCGGACGGAATGTCATCATCAAGCCGCAAGTCAAAATTACATTTCCGTGGAAGTTGACGGTCGGGAACGATGTATGGCTGGGTGAAGAGTGCTGGCTGTTGAATCTGGAGCGTGTGGTTATTGGCAGCAATGTTTGTATTTCACAGCGCGCCGTTCTTTGCACAGGCAGTCATGATTACAAACGCAGGACATTTGATCTGATCACTCGGTCGATAAAGCTGGAGGACGGCGTTTGGATCGGTGCAGGTTGCTGGGTCGGACCGGGTGTGACAATTGGATCGCATTCGGTTTTGACGGTGGGTTCCACAGCCACTAAAACTCTGGCTGCAAATGGAATTTTCCGTGGCAATCCCGCCATGCTTGATAAACAGCGCATTATTTCATGACACATCATTTGGAAATCAAAATAAATTATGGCCATTCCTGAAGATTTGTCCGGCATGGCGTCCATGCGTTTGCCTGGACAGCCGCCAGATTCACGCATCAGACACACCCTCCTGAAGTGGGCGATGCTGGTTCTGCCTCTGGGCTATCTTTGGTTCCACCTGATTGACAACCTCCGGCTGGAATGGACGACAGACCCGCAATATAGCTACGGTTTGGTCGTGCCGCTGCTGGTAGTCGGGTTGCTGCTGCGCCGCTGGCAACATTGCGGTAGTCCATGCGCTTCGATGGCCGGAAATCCGTGGCAGGCGGTGTTGCTCTGTGATTTTTTTGCATTTCTTTACCTGCCAACACGACTGGTTGAAGAGGCTACGCCGGAATGGCGGCCGATCGAATGGTCGCTTGGTATCCAAACAGTCGGACTGACTCTCTATGCAATATATCTCGCCGGAGGAAAAAGTTTATTTAGGCAGACAGCATTTCCTGTGGCTTTCTTTTTGGTGGCAATTCCCTGGCCCACGCTTTTCGAGCATCCAATCATCCAAGGATTAAGCCGCATTAATGCCGCGATGGTCGTGAACGTGATGGGGGTTCTAAATGTGCCGGCAATTCAGCATGGTAACCTGATTGAAGTCAGCACAGGAATCGTCGGCATCAATGACGCCTGCAGCGGCATCCGATCCCTGCAATCGAGCCTGATGATTTCGCTTTTTCTGGGCGAGTTTTATCTTTTCGGCTGGCGGCGGCGGTTGCTGCTGATACCCATCAGCTTTGCTCTGGCGATGATGTTGAATGTCTGCCGCACATCGCTTCTGACTTGGATCGCGGCGAAAAAAGGCATCGGTGTCATCGCCGAATATCATGACGAAGCGGGCATGACGATTTTGTTGGTCTGCACCGCCATGCTGTGGGGAGCGGGCTGGTTTTTGAACCGTCGCGGCGATCAGAACACCGCTGATAAGACGGCAAAGAAAGATTTTTACCGCCCTGTGGAAAATGACAATGACTACAAAGCCCGACGACGGATGTACCTGCTCGGCATCATTTTGATCGTCTGGCTTGCTGCGGTCGAGAGCGCGGTGGGGCTTTGGTATCAAATTCGCGAATCGCATTTGAAGCCCGGCCCAGCATGGACTGTGAATTTTCCGAAGAACAATCCCACTTATAAAGATGTGCCGCTGACCGTGGACGAACATGTACTGCTTCGCTTCGACCAGGGGGAACAAGGCCAATGGAAGGAAACTGATGGCACGATCTGGCAGGCTTTTTATTACAACTGGCTGCCCGGACGCATCGCTGGCTATCTCGCCAAACGGCACACGCCGGATATTTGCATCACGGCAAGCGGATTCAAAATGATCTCCGGCCCGGAATTGATGGTGCTCAACGTGAATGGAATTGACCTGCCGATGCGCCACTATGTTTTTGACAGCTCCATCGGCCCGCTGCAAGTCTATCAATGCCATTGGCAGGCGGGCATGGGCAAGGACACTTACACGGCGGATGAATCGTCGCGATACAATCTCATCCGTGGCATCTGGGCCGGCAGAGGAAACAAAGGACAGAAAGTTTTGGAAATCATCATCACCGGCTATGACAATCAGGAACAGGCCAGGCAGGCGTTGATGCGCCAACTGGCGAAATTAATCAAGGTGGAAAAATAAACTTATTGATTCATGCTCCGCGCACCCATGAAAAATAAAAAAGTGTTTGTCAGCGGCTGTTTTGACATGCTCCACAGCGGGCACGTCCGCTTTTTGGAAGAGGCTGCGGGATACGGCGATGTTTATGTTGCACTCGGATCGGACCAGACGATTCGGGATTTGAAGGGACGCGCACCCGTCAACACACAGTCGGAACGAAAGTATCTGATTGAAGCCCTGCGTCACGTCAAGAAATGCCACATAAACAGCGGCTCCGGCATCCTGGATTTTCTGGACGAATTGAAACGCGTGTCGCCGGACATTTTCATCGTAAACGAAGATGGTAATACGCCGGCCAAGGCCAAGCTGTGCCGCAAACTTGGCATCAAATACATCGTCCTGAAACGGCTGCCCCAAACAAATCTGCCGGCGCGCTCCACTACCAGCCTTCGCAAGGAATGCTTGATCCCCTACCGGCTCGACCTCGCCGGTGGCTGGCTGGATCAGCCGTTCGTTTCCAAACACGGCGCGGGCCCTGTTCTGACCATTTCGCTGGAACCGGTGATTGAATTCAACGAACGAAGCGGCATGGCCTCCAGTTCCCGTCGCCGCGCGATTGAACTTTGGCAGATGGATATGCCTGAAGAAGACCGTGAGAAGCTCGCCAAAATGTTGTTTGCTTTCGAAAACCCACCGGGCACGCAGATTTTCGCCGGTTCGCAGGACGCTATCGGCATCGTTTTCCCCGGATTAAACCGGCTCGATTATCGCGGCGAATACTGGCCGGAAAAAATCACCTCCAGGCACGACGAAAAAATTCTTGCGTGGATCGAACAGCATTTATATCTCGTCCCGCTCGATCCGCGTCCATCCGGCTTTGACGTGTTCAATGGGAAAAGCATCACTCCGTCCAAAGTCCGCGCGCTGGCCGCCGCTGCGGACGGCTGTTGGAACGCCATCCAAAAAATGAACTTGGAGGCGTTTGGCCGTCATTTGCGGGCCTCATATGAAGCGCAGATTGGTATGTTCCCGGAAATGACCAGTTCCGTGATCAATAAAATGATCCGCGAATACGGAATGCAATCGCTCGGTTGGAAATTGTCTGGCGCTGGCGGCGGCGGCTATCTGGTGCTGGTCAGCCGGCAGCCGGTTCCCGGTGCCATCCAGTTGAAAATCCGCCGGAAGCATGCCTGACCTGTCGCGCCGTGAAAATCCTCCTGCTCAACCAGGTTTTTTATCCCGATGTCGTGGCCACCGCCCAATACTTGAGCGACTTGGCGACGGCGCTGGCGGAGCAAGGCCACGAGGTTACCGTGGTCAGCGGCCGGCGGGCTTATGAGCATCCCGAAAATATTTTCCTCGCGCACGAGACCTGGCGCGGCGTGAAAATTCTCCGCATTTTTTCCACGCGCTTCGGCAAGGACGCCAAATGGCGGCGCGCGGCGGATTTTGCCAGCTTTCTATTTTTCTGCTGCGTCCGGCTGCTCTTCCTGCCCCGGCAGGAGGTGGTGGTGGCCCTGACCACGCCGCCTCTGATTTCTTTTCTTGGCGCGTGGCGGGCGAAATTGTGGCGCGCGCGGTTTTGCTACTGGGTTATGGATTTCAACCCGGACGAAGCCATCGCCGCCGGCTGGCTGCGGGCGGATTCGTTCACGGCAACATTTTTGGAGCGCCTCTCCATGTTCAGCCTGCGCCGCGCCAACAAGATCATCGCGCTTGACCGGTTCATGCGCGACCGTATCGCGGCAAAAAATATCGCCTCCGAAAAAATCGCGGTGATTTCTCCGTGGTCGCTCGACAAGCAGGTAAAATTTGATTCCCTCGGACGGGAAGAATTTCGGGCGGCGCACGGGCTTGCGGGAAAATTCGTTGTGATGTATTCCGGCAATCACAGCCCGGTGCATCCGCTGGACACCTTGATGCAGGCGGCGGAGCTAGTGCGCGCGGAAACGGACATCGTCTTTTGTTTCATCGGCGGCGGGAGCGAGTTTTCGCGCGTAAAAAAATGGGCGGAAAAAAATCTGCAGGTTCTCTGCCTGCCGTATCAACCGCTGGACAAATTGTCCGCCTCGTTGTCGGCGGCGGACGCGCAGGTGGTCGTGATGGGTGACGCCATGTTGGGGCTGGTGCATCCGAGCAAGATTTATAACATCCTGACGGTGGGCGCGCCGGTGATTTACATCGGGCCGGCCCCGAGCCACGTCACGGAAATTCTCGCGGGAATGAAGCCTCGTCATCCGTGGATTGGCGTCCGGCATGGCGAAGCCAGCGAACTGGCGAAACAGATCCCGCAATTGCGCATGGAAAGCGCCGACCATGAACGCCGGACGCCGGCCGTGGTTGAAGCTGATTTTTCACAGGCGGCTTTGTTGCCGCGTTTGGCGGGCCTGGTTGAAGCACCGGGCGGCAAAATGTGAGGCGACGACCGGGTCATTTTTTTGAACACACGCTTTGCCTATGTTTGGTGATTTGGACAAATACATCGTGGTTTTTCTGACCGGGCTGGTCGTGACGTATCTGCTCACGCCGGTGGTGCGGAGCATAGCCATCAATTTTGGCGTCGTTGACCTGCCGGACGCGCGGCGTCCGCATAAACGCCTGACCGCGCGCGGCGGCGGAGTGGCGGTGGTTTTGGGAGTTCACGCGGCGTGTCTGGCGGCGGTTTTGTTTCCCGGACCCAAGCTGGCGGGTGCGCTGGATTTCATGTGGTGGCAGAAATTCGCCTTGGCGTCGCTTGTCCTGCTGGTGGTCGGGGTGATTGATGATGTCCGCGGGATGAGGCCGTTGATCAAGCTCGGCGGCCAGATAGCAGCTGCCCTGATAATGTGGTTCTCCGGAACACGATTTGGACTACTATTGGGTTATAATCTTCCTGCGTCGGTGGATTGTGCGCTCGTCGTAATCTGGCTGGTCGCAATCATCAACGCCTTCAACCTGATTGACGGGCTGGACGGGCTGGCGTCCGGCCTGGCAATAATTTCCGCCGTGGGATTGTGCGGTATTCTATTGATGCAACAGATTCCCGGGGAGGTGTTGCTGCTTTTGGGTTTCATCGGTGCGTGCCTTGGATTTCTGCGGTATAATTTTAATCCGGCTAGCATATTCCTTGGGGACACTGGCAGCATGTTCATCGGTTTCACATTGGGTGTGGTTTCTTTGCAAACGTTCAACAAAAACACGTTTCTGATATCCATGGCCATCCCCATCATGGTTCTGGGTGTTCCGATTTATGACGCTCTTCTGGCGATCTGGCGTCGCTCGGTGCGTTCCTGGGTGAGCGGCAAAAATGGTGGGACCAAACGCGGCATCATGCAGCCGGACGTGGAGCATCTTCATCATCGTCTTTCTAAATCAGGTTTAAGTACAAAACGGGTGGCTACATTTCTCTACTTGCTCAATGGTGGTCTAGTGGTCTTTGGTCTGGCCATCATGCTTTTTCAATCGCACGCGGCGGGAATTTTCCTGATCGCGCTGCTCGCAGGCGTGTATGTGCTGATGCGGCAGCTTGCCGTGATCGAATTGCGCGAGACGGGTAGCGCGATTTTGACAGGCTTGCGCCGTCCTACGCATTCTACGTTCAAGGCGTTGGCCTACCCCGCATGGGACATGATCTGGCTGGCAGGTTCACTGGCTGTAATCATGTGGGCTGTCGAGGGACAGCGGGTGGATTTCTGGCACTCTTGGTTTGTGGACCTGCCGATCTGGGTGACGCCCACGTTTTCGCTGCTGGCCCTTTCACGCACCTACGTGACTTATTGGCCGCGGGCGCGACTGCGGGATGTGTTGATGGTTTTGTTCTGGTTGCAGACGGGAATTATTTTTAGCCTAGGACTGGCCTTGATCATTGACCCGGAATCGGGTTCAACGTGGCTTCTGCGGGCGGTTTTGGTTGCCGGAATAAGCCATCCTGTCATTGTGACATCCAGATTAATTGACCGGTGCATCGAGGAGCTTGTATTATGGCTTAAGCGTCAGGGCGACGCGGTCGGTGAACCGGAAAGAGTCGTGCTTTACGGGGCCGGGGTTCGCGCGCAGTTGTTTTTGAAGGATCGCGCGATGACGACCATCAAAAAGCCTGATGGACGCCAAATACTTGGATTTGTTGATGATGAAAAGGGGTTGCATTTTCAGTGGGTTTATGGGTTTCTTGTGCTGGGTGGTCTCAAAGAACTGCCTCTGTTGATTGAACGGCAGAGAGTTAGCAGGGTAATCATTGTTTCGAATTTGCTGCCGGAAAGCCGGGCCGCCATTTGTGAAATCACGACTCGGACAGAAATAAAACTAAGCGAGTGGCAGCCTGAGGAGCATGAGGTGATTTTGTCAGCAACTTGAGTTGCATAAATATTTTTGAAAATAATATTCACGGAAAAGTATGCGTAAAACAATTATCGTTCTTTCATGTTGTGTTGGTTTGCTTTTGCTGGGCTATTCTGGATATCGTGGCTATCAGGTATGGAAGCAAAGCCACGGGATGGCAATGGCTAGATCGTATTTTGCCAAAGGGGATGCCCGAAATACCATCCTTTCCCTACAGGAGGTGCTCCACACAAATCCTCGGAATATTGACGCCTGCCGGATGATTGCGGGCTTGACCGAATCAGTGCGTGATCAGCGTGCATTAGTCTGGCGTGAGAGGGTTTTGGAACTTAACCCCATGTCACTTGAAGATCGTCTAGCTTTGGTGCAGGCAGCGATTATTTTTCGAGACTATCCGCTCGCCTCAAACACTTTGGCGGGCGTAACGGGTGCAGATAAAAAAAGCGCGGCATTCAATTACATCGCAGGCAATGTGTCTTTGGTAGAAGGACAACTCGACGATGCCGAGGCACACTTCAGCGAGGCGATCCGACTCGATCCATTAAATCCAGTTCCCCAGATGAGTTTGGCCGTTGTCCGCCTTCACCGAAACAACGACCTTGACATGGCGGAGGCGCGCATATCCTTGCGAAGGGTCATCATGACTTCAACCAACGCTGCCCTGTGCAGTCAGGCGCGACGTGAACTGGTCAATGATGCAATGCGCTTTAATAATATATCGACGGCCTTAACTCTGTCGAAGGAACTCGCAGAACAGCCCAACTCAGTCTTTGATGACAAATTGTTGCGGCTCAATGTGCTTTTGAAAATCAACAGCAATGAATTCAAACCCACGCTCGGCTTGTATCAAAGTGAGGCTGGAACCAACCCCGCAAAACTTTTCGGTCTGGCAAACTGGCAAATGAAACAGATTTCAACGAATGCTGCGCTTGTTTGGTTGCAGAGCCTGCCAGTTCAAACCAGAACAAATCAGCCGGCTTCTTTACTAATAGCCCAATGCCAATTGGCGTTGGGTGACTGGCGAGAATTGCAGTCTGCCCTCCAGCAGCAAGACTGGAATGAACTTGAATTCATGCGTCATGCCTTCTTGGCGCGAGCTTTGCGTGAGCAGGGACTAACGGAGGCATCTGCTGCCGAGTGGGGCGTGGCCCTAAAATCTGCCAGCGACTCAAAAGGCATGACAACCGCACTTTTTCGGCTGGCGGCACTGTGGCGATGGAACACCGAGGCAGAACAGATACTCTGGACCGTGGTGAACAAATACCCGGAGGAAAAATGGGCGACCACCACTCTGTCCGAACACTTGGTGGCAGGGCAGCGCACCCGTTCCTTGATGGAATTATTCGACATTATGTTCAAACGTAATCCTGATGATTTGGACACAAAAAATAATCTGGCCATGACCGCCATGCTTTTGGGAGAGCAGGAACTCGACCCCTACGATCTAGCCCGTGACGTCTATGAAAAAGCTCCTGCTAATCCATCATTTGTTTCCACCTACGCCTTTTCATTATATCTCCAGAAAAAGTATTCCGAGGCACTAAAGGTCATGCAACAACTCACGCCAAAGGATTTGCAGGATCCTTCAGTTGATGGCTATTATGGCCTCATTCTTAAGGCAAATGGTAATATGGCGGCAGCAAAATCCTTTTTGGACCGGTCTTCCCGAGGTCGATTATTGCCCGAAGAGCAGGATATTTTCACTCAAGCAAAAGCGGGTCTTTAAATTTTGCCTCGACTATTTAATCACATCTCAATTGGTCATATGAGAATGTTTCACTGACCTATTGGATTTCCAACAGCAGAACAAACAAGGCCGGTCTTTTGACCGGCCTTGTTTGCTTTGGAGATTGTAATAAAATGGCAGGGCGTGAAAATTGGGAGCATTTATTGTATTCTCTACAAATCACAAATTTATATTTTGAACGTAAGCGTCACCCGTAGCACCTCTGGTTAAATTCTGCCGATTATCATAGTTCTGAGAGCTATGATAACTACGAGTGGTTCTAATAATTCAACTGAGCCCCCTGCGACGGTGATGCCGAAGGTGGCCGTGATCACGGATACCAAAGGGCGACTGCGGGTTTCCAAGGCACAGCGGCGGGACCTGCTTGCGGCGTTGGCCGGCAGCGGTGAGTCGCTGCCCAAGTTTGCGCGGCGGACCGGGCTAAAGTATTCAACCCTGGCCCGTTGGGTGCAGGTTAGTCGGGCTAAACCCTCTGGCAGAAAGCCGGCGTTACGACTCTTGGAAGCAGTGGTTGAATCATCCCCAGCGACTGCGGCTGGCACTGTGCTGGTGTTAGCGTTGCCTGGCGGAGTGCGCGTTGAGGTGGCTGATGAAAAACAAGTGGCACTGGCGGCGATTTTGGTGCGGGCACTGACCAGGCCATGCTAAGTTTTTCCGGCAGCTTGAAGGTGTTCGTAGCGGTGGAGGCCTGCGACATGCGCAAAGGTTTTAACGGGCTGCACGCGTTGGTTGCGGAACGGCTGGGTGAAGACCTAAAGCAAGGGGCGCTGTTTGTCTTCAGCAACCGGCGGCACACGCGGATCAAAATCATTTGCTGGGACGGCACGGGGATTTGGGTGCTGACCAAACGGCTGGAACAAGGAACTTTTGCGTGGCCAAAAAACCTCGAACCGCAAACCACCAAGTTGAAGTTGACGCCGCAGGCGCTGGCGATGCTTACGGACGGCGTCGATTTGCGCGGCGCAAAAATGCGTCCGTGGTATGAGCGCGAGGACTGAAAAATAACTTCAAAAAGTTTTAACCTTCGCGGCCTGATCGTCGTCAGAAAGCGCGACGATGAATGCCACCACGCTGCCCGCCGAACTTTCCGAGTTGCGCGAGCTCATCGTCACGTTGCAAGCGGCGCTGGCACTATCCCGTCAAGAGAACTCCCTGTTGCGGCAGAAGATTGATGCGTTGGTGCGCCGCGTCTTCGGCTCCAGCAGTGAACAGGTTGATCGCAAACAACTGGAGTTGCTCTTGCAACTGGCAGCCAGTGCCACGCCCGCCGAGCCGGTGCCGGTCGCGGCCAAGCCGGCGGTTAAAGTTCAGTCTCGTAAAGCGCGTGCTCCGCGTTTGCCCGAACACTTGCCAGTCATCGAGGAAGTAATCGAACCCGAGCCGGTGAAGCAGCAGCCCGAACAATGGCGCTGCATCGGCCAGGAGGTCAGTGAGCAACTGGACTTTGAGCCGGCGCGTTTTCTGCGCCGACGGATCATCCGCAAGAAGTATGTTTCCCGCACGGAAGTGGACGCGCCGCCGGTGATCGCGCCTTTGCCGGAACGGTTGTTGGATCGCAGCCTGCCGGCACCCGGATTACTGGCGCACATTTTGGTCAGCAAATACTGTGACCATCTGCCGCTGTATCGGCAGGAACAGATTTATACCCAACGGCACCAAGTTCAAATATCCCGGCAGTCGCTGGCGCGGTGGGTGGAACTGGCGGCGGACTGGCTCAAACCCATCTACGAGCAGATCCGCACGGGAGTAATGGCCGGCGGTTATGTGCAGGTGGATGAAACGCCGATTGATTATCTGGAGCCGGGGAACGGTAAGACCAGGCAAGGTTATCTATGGACGGGCAGCCGTCCTGGTGGCGATGTGTTTTTCCATTGGGAAACCAGCCGGGCAACCGCCTGCTTGGCCAACGTCGTGACGGCAACTTTCACCGGCACCATTCAATGCGATGGTTACGCGGCGTATCGCGCCTTTGCCAACGGACGCGGCCAGACGATTACCTTGGCCGGCTGCTGGGCGCATGTGCGGCGGAAGTTTTACGAGGCCCGGGAAAGCTCGCCGCGTCTGGCGGGCTGGTGGCTGAACCAAATCCAACAGCTCTACCGCATCGAAGCCCGCTTACGCGAACACCGTGCCGGCCCCTCACTGCGTGCAGCCGTGCGGGCCAGTGAAAGCCGGCCGGTTATCAAACGGATCGAACGCGCCCTGGTCAAACTCAAAGCCAGCGGACGGCAACTGCCCCAAAGTCCACTCGGCAGCGCCATTGACTATGCACTGGGCCAATGGCGCACGTTGGAAGTTTATCTGGGCGATGGCCGGGTGGAGATCGACAACAACCTGGTGGAAAACGCCATTCGTCCCACTGCCATCGGCAAGAAAAACTGGCTCTTCATCGGGGAAGCGGATGCGGGCCAACGCAGCGCCATCGTTTATACCCTGATTGAATGCTGCCGACGTCGCGGCCTTAATCCCTTTGCTTACCTGCGTGACGTGCTCACGCGTCTGCCCAACATGACCAACCGCCAAATCCACGAAGTCACACCCGAAGCCTGGTCCAAATCTCGCCGCACATCGCAGCTACAGCCCGCATCATAAACTCCAGAGCCATTCCGCTCTGACCATTACAAATCCTCTGCGCTTACTCCCGTCAAGTGGTGCTTGGTGTGACGCTTACGTCGCACTGAATACCATCGACAATGATTGCTCCTCTGTTTTAAGGAGTCTTGGGGCTTGTAACATCGGTTGCTGCGGGTCAAAAAAGGGTTTTTGACAGGGGAGCAACGGCTGGTTCCCTGTTTCAAAGAGTCTGGAGGCGGCTCATGCGCTAATTATCCCAATTCGCCTTATGAAGCCGTTTGGGAATGGACGGGCTGAAAAAGGTGTTTCCCTTGTGGACTTCCCGGATGGCGTTGCAGACATCGTCTGCCGAGGTCTGTTTGATGAGGTAGCCCTTTGCGCCGGACTTGACGGCCTCCACGATATACGCCTCGTCGCTGTGCGCCGAGAGCATGAGCACCCTGGTTTTGGGGATGGCCTTGAGCAACTGGCAGGTGGCCTGCAGTCCGTTGAGCAGCGGCATGGTCACGTCCATCAAAACCAGATTGGGGCGGAGCTGCTTGCCCATGGCGACCGCCTGCGGGCCGTTCTTGGCCTCGCCGACCACTTCCAGGTCGTCTTCGAGCTCCAGAATCTCCTGTATTCCTTGCGCAAGGCCAGGTTGTCATCGGCCAGCAGGACTGTGATACGTTTCATGAATTGTATTATTTCACGGACATTTTTGTTTAATGAATGTGACATTCGCATGTCAGCCGTAAAATTGCCATGGGGTGTTCAACCCATGCAGAAATCTCTGCAAAAGTCATGTAGCGGCGCTCTATGAGCGCCGTGGACGAGATTATATCCAAGGAAAACCGGCGGTCACAGACCGCCGCTACAAACCAGTTCGGACTTTTGCAGAGATATCATGCAGCATGCCGGCATTTGACCAGCAGGAGTTGCTTAGTTTGGGAAATGTATCAGGGCAGAATTGGCGCGATGGTCTATGCGGACGGTCGGCGTTCTCCGGTCACCGGCCGCCGGCAATTCTGGCCATGTCGGCATCAAAGGTGGCACCGTCGAAGGGTATGACCAGGACCTTGCTGCCGTGCGGCATGTTTCCTTGGTCGTCTTCCTTGGGTATGTCAATGCTGGCGAGTGTGACTGCCGCCACGTGGCCGTTTTCAACATACACGCCCGGACGTTCCATCTTGTTCCAATGGTTGACGGTTCCATCCGTGTAGCGCACAAAGTCAGCGGTGGGGTCATAGGCCAGTCCGCGCAAT
>Ga0302277_1000542_pt1 | contig 28818 bp, 23 predicted proteins | sample III_Bog_N3_1_FD_198759 | JGI IMG/M metagenome (GOLD analysis project Ga0302277, IMG submission 198759) | Peat permafrost microbial communities from Stordalen Mire near Abisko, Sweden - III_Bog_N3_1 | ecosystem: Environmental > Terrestrial > Soil > Wetlands > Peat | place: Sweden: Abisko... | reverse complement strand
CGTCCTGTATCCTCTTCGCAGGCAAGGCGGTTTTGTCTGGGCACTGACAGCCATCGTCTTTGCAATCCTCCAGCTCTGGCAGTGGAATGTCGCCCCTGCAAGAAAGATGGCGCTCTGGTTCGATGCGCACCCCCAGGAACTTGCCGTGCAGGGAGTCGTTGTTGCCGAGCCAAAAATCTCGGTCTCGGGCGTGGCCAGTTTTCCTCTTCAGCTTGAAAAAATCGAAGCCTTGGAAGACTCGAAAGCGGTGAAGAGTCTTCTTGTGCTGCCGATTCAAGTCGAGGTGCGTTGGGCTGGAGAGAAACCACAGTATGGAGATCTTGTGAATTTTCAGGCCGTGCCCTCTCGTCCTCCATCGCCTCGAAATCCGGGTGCATTCGATTATCAAGGCTGGCTGGAACGGCGCGGGATTTTTACGGAGTTCAACCTCGATCCCGCAGAGCCGGGAAGGATTCTTTCCCACGGGCATGGAAATCCATTGATGGCTTGGGCGATCGCCTCGCGGCAGCGGATGGAGGAGATTCTTTCGACGGATCTGAAGGGGCCTGTCTTGGGAGCTCCGGATGTGCTCAGTGCCATCGAGGGGATCACACTCGGTGAGACGGAAAATGCTCCGAGCGGGTTCACCGACGACTTCCGCTTCACGGGAACGATGCATCTTTTTGCCGTCAGTGGTCTTCATGTCGGAATGCTGGCTGTCATCATTTGGTTTGGACTCAATGCGGCACGCCTCCCCAGGAGTTGGGCGGTCGGTTTGATGATCCCGTCACTTTTCTTTTATGTTCTGGTGACCGGCATGAAGATGGGAAGCATCCGGAGTGCAACGATGGTTTCCCTCCTTCTCTGCGGCACGCTGCTCTACCGACGCGCACCCCTGTTCAATACCCTGGCGGCCTCGGCCCTGCTTCAGCTTTCCCTTGATACAAACACGCTCTTTTCTGCCGGGTGGCAGTTTTCGTATTCGGTAGTCTTTGCGATTCTTGCCCTGGTGCCTCCGCTAGAGGCGCATCTGTCGAGCGTTCATTCCCCCGATCCGTTTCTTCCGCCGGTGCTGCTGACTCGCCGGGAACGGTGGAGATTTTCCCTCTGGAAGCATGTGTCCGGACTGCTTGCCGTTTCCATTGCCGCCTGGATTGGATCGCTGATTCCCACAGTTGCCTATTTTCATCTTATCTCCCTCTCGGCAATCGGAGCGAATCTTCTGGCGGTTCCGCTTGCCTTTGGGGTGCTTTCCCTGGGAGCCCTCTCACTGCTCTTCGGTGTCCTTTCACCATGGGTGGCCGGTGCCTTTAATAATGCCAACTGGCTGGTGACGAAGTTGCTGCTTCTTGTCGTTCAGGGGAGTGCCTTGTTGCCCGGTAGTCATTGGTTTGTCGGGCCAATCGCAAAACCGTATCCTGTCGCCACGGTTTTTGATCTCGGCGGAGCCTCCTGCATGGCGCTTCAAAACGGGAGTCACTTCGCCCTGGTGAATGCAGGGAGGAAACGGGATGCAGCGCGGGTGATACTTCCGTTTCTGGAATCACGTGGAGCCAATCGGCTTCAAAGTGTTCTTATCTCCAAAGAGAATGCATCGCATCTGGGTGGGCTCTTGCAAATTCAGAGGGAAATTCCTTTAAGGAATCTCTGGCTGCCGTTCTTAGCCGATTCTTCCCGCTCCCCGGTGGCGAGGGAAGTCATAATCTCGTCTGGAAAATCTGCTGGTCAGCTTCATCCGGGAGATCATTGTTTGCTGGTTCCAGGAGTCGATGCGACGATGTTGCCTCTTGTTGAGGCTGGCAAAAACGCGAGGGATGCCATCCTGATCCCCTGTGTTTCCTGCGGAAGCATCCGAATTCTTCTTCTCCCACGAATCACCCCCGAACTTGCAAAGCAACTTGCTGACAGTTTGCCGGAGGTCTTGCACGCCGAAGTGTTGGTGATGCCACTCGGCGGAGATGAAATCATCTCCACCTTGCAGGTGATTAGAAAAATTTCTCCCAAAGTCATCATTTCACCGGTCGATGAATTTGCCAGGAATGGACTGCCAAGCCATGAGTGGGATGATCTCCTGGCGGCAGAAAAAATCACTCTCCTGCGCCAGGATCAGACTGCTGCAGTCATCATCGAAGCCGATCCGGTTCATCCGCAGGTGAAGGGATTTCTTACGCCCCAGTCTCCAGTCCCACTGGGTCGGCAATCGGCGGAGGATAAATAGGAAATAATAATTCCACTACTCGTCGGAGAATCTAAGGTTGCCAAGGCTTTGAAGAAACAGCTCGTGCCGTGTCGGATCGTAATGATGGACGATGAATCCGAGGGATTCGGCGCTTCGCACATTGTCGATCAGGTCGTCGATGTAGAGCGTGGTGGAGGGATCAATGCCAAACTGAGTCATGGCGATCTCAAAGATTCTGGGCTCCGGTTTCATGACGCCGGCTTTGTAGGAATAGACACCGTCGAGAAAGAGCGCGTCGAAGAATTCATATTCCTCGAAAATGTGATCGTGATGGATGCAGCCGATATTGGAGAGAAGGTAGAGGGGAATTTCCCCATGAAGGGATCGGGCCCAGTCAACCATCGGGACGTTGACTTCAAAAATACGGCTCCAGATGTCGAGAAAATGATCCTCCGGTCCGTCATGGGCAAAGGCATTGCGCACAGCCTGCACGAAATCAGCCCTGCCAATCAGGCCGGTTTCATGCTCCACGCGCAGGGGATGGAGTTCTTCCTGAGAAGGGGGAGCCTGCTTGCCGGTGTGTTTCAAAATCTCCTGCTCTGCCACGGTGTAGTCAAAGGTGAGGAGCACATTGCCAATATCAAAGATGACGGCGTTGATTTGAGACATGGTTTTCTAGGTTCTAGGTCTTTTAGGCTTTGGGCTGGAAAAGATAAATCAGGAAGAATTTCTTCAAGTCTCAGGTTTTAAGTTGGCTGGCCCGGCCGTTGCTTCGCATCCGTTACGGCATCCTTCTCTGCAACCTCCAGCACGATGCGGGCTGCATTGCGTGCCCCGTCCGGTTTGCCGGTTTTCCAAGCGTTGGCTTCCCATGTCTTCCAAACTATGGCTCCGTGAGAAAATACATGTTGCACCGCCGTGGCGATTGCCTGGGGTGAAGTGGCCGTGCAGCCGCAGTTGGCACTGATCAGGAGTTCGGCATTTCCCTCTTCCTGACCTGGAATGATCTGGCTCATGACCAGAGGTGTCGCGGAGGCGAGGCATTCCTGAACGGTGGCTCCCCCCGCCTTGGCAATAATGAGATGGCTGGAAGCAAGACGCTCGGGAAGGTCATTCATCCATCCCTCGATCCTGATCGGTGGAGAAAATGAATCGGCGATTTTCTGTAATGATTTGCGAAGATTCTCGTCACGACCGCATGCAGCGGAAACCTCGATCTCTGTGACTGACAGGATTTTCTTTAGGATTTTCTCCGCGTTTTTCTGACCCGGATTCACCAGGTAGAGAACTTTCGGGACGACTGTCGGTCTGAGTTCTGCACGCCTGCCCCGGAGTGTTTCAAAAAGCAAGGGAACCGGAAACCCGGTGACGCGGAGTTTATTGGCGGGAACGCCGGCCTCTTCCATGACCCGTGCCGTCACTTCATTGGGAAGAAGGTAAAGATCGGAATGGCTGCGATACCAGAGGGAGTTGATGGAGATCGAATCGGTGACGACTGTGATCATCCTGTAAGGGCGGGTATTCCGGCCATGAAGATGGTCGAGAAGGTGGTTGTATCCGGGATAAGTCGAAACGATGACCGAGGGGTTGATTTCGGATATTGTCCGGCTGAGAAGGCGGGCTCCGCGCCTGAAAATGGCGATTTGGGCAGGGGCTTCCTTGCTCTGGTGGAGATGGGTAAAAAACCAGGACCAGAGTGCCGGGAGATGATTGATGAAAAAGAAATAACTTGTCTGAGCGATCATGTAGAAGAGGCCGTAGGCTTCTGCAAAGAGATCCCTCACTTCGACAACTCTCCCCGGATCCTGCTCGCGAAGGGCTGCCGCGAGATTCCGCGCAGCAGCATTATGCCCTTCGCCAAAAGCGGATGTCAGAATCAGGATGGGGCGTTTGCCGGAGGGTTCTGTCACGCGGGTGGGATGTGTCTGCATCCTCCTATCTTGGCGGGAGAAGCATAGGAAGAGCTAAAATAGGAAATCTCCCATGCTTAGAGCCATTTCTTCCTGCGAAAATAGAGAAACATGGACAGGGCGATCGAGAAAGCGACAAGCCAGAAGGCAGGATAGCCGTAGCGCCAGGTCAGCTCGGGCATATTGTACGGCCCCTCATGAAAATTCATCCCATAGACTCCGACTAAAAAAGTGAGCGGCATGAAGAAAGTCGAGAAGAGCGTCAGAACCCTCATGATTTCATTGGTTCTGTAACTCAGGCTCGAGTGATAGACATCCATGAGTCCGGATGTGAGATCCCGATAATTTTCGATGATGTCGATGATCTGGGTGATGTGTTCGTAGCTGTCGCGAAGATAAATGCGGGTGTTTTCACAAACCAGTCCATTCTCCTCATGCATCAGATGGCTGAAAACCTCGCGCTGTGGCCAGGCTCCACGCCGCATTTCAAGCAGGATGCGCTTGTAGTGAAAGAGATCCTTGAGAATGTCGCGGCTCGGATGTTCGACAAGTCCCTCCTCGATGGTTTCCGTCTCGTCACCGATCATCTCCAGGACGGGAAAATATTGATCCACCACGCTGTCAAGAAGGGCGTAGGTGAGAAAGTCGGGGCCGAATTTTCTGATCAGGGTGCCCGGCAGATTCAGACGATGGCGAATTTCCTGAAAAGAATCCCGCGATCGGTTCGGTTGCACGGTGACGACGAAATTTTTCCCAAAAAACAGACTGACCTGTTCGATTTCCACCAGTCCCGCGTTTTGAGGATCGCAATATGCCCTTGATGTGATGAGAAAGATTCCTTCCTCGATTTGTTCCATCTTGGGGCGTTGGGAAGTCAGGACATCCGCAATGGTAAGGGGACCCAGCCCAAAATGCTCACCCAGAATCCGGACGGTTTCTATATCAGCGCTTCCGTTGACGTCGATCCAGTTGTTCTTTGAGGGGTTGAATTGATGGATGGCATCGGAGGCACCCTTGCAGGTGATTTCTTCCAGGGAGGAGGCATCGTAAGTGGTGAGGGTGATGATTGGAGGGGCGGTTTCGGTGAGCCCTTGGAGTTGGAGAGACGACGGGGCGGTGCCGGGTGTCCGATAAACAAGTTTTATCATGGGATTAAATCAACGGTTCCCTAAAATGATCATATCCTGAAGTAATGGGGGTGGAGAGGGACTCTTTCGGCGTCAGCTTTCCAATACAGGTGAGTGAGAGTGTTGAAAACTCCTTTTGCCACTCTCTGTGAAGAAGTGTCCATGCCGATGGGCGGATGCACAAAAGGAGTTCGTAGTCCTCGCCATCCGAAATGGCCTCTTCCGCCGAGCTTCCCCGGTGCCGCGGCAGCAGTTGATGATCGATCTGGAAGGAAGTGTTGCAGGCACGGGCGAGTTTGGGGAGATCACTCCCAAGGCCGTCACTGAGATCCATCATGCAAGTGACCGCTTTTTGGGCGGCAAGCCATTGTCCCTCTGCCAGGCGGGGGTGAAATCGGAGATGACGACCGCTGGCGAAGGAGGCGCCGAGCTTGCCGGTGACGCAGATAAGATCGCCGCTCCTGGCGCCGCCGCGAAGGCGCAGATGGGTTCTTTCCACTTGTCCGGAGAGTGCCACTGACAGGAAGAGTGGGCCTGGAGAGCGGACTGTTTCTCCGCCAACAATGGAAATGTGAAAAGCTCGCGCCCCTTTGCCAATGCCACGATAGAGGGCCCGCCATTCCTTTTTGCTCCAGGTTGCCGGAGCAGCGACGGTGATCAGTGCGTGTTTTGGAACGCCTCCCATCGCTGCGATGTCGCTGACCGGACGGCAGAGTGCTTTCCATCCGATCAGGTGCAACGGCGTTCCGGCTGCAAAATGAATTCCTTCCACGAGTGCATCTGTTTTCAGAAGATCATAGACGGCTGGTTTTCCGGATTGGCGGATTACGGCACAGTCGTCACCAATTCCCGTCACGACATCTCCTGAGGGGGAGGGAAGTTCAGCGACGATGAGACTCAGAACCTCCTCTTCCGATCGGGGGTTTGGATTCCTCTTTCCTGATTTCCTCTTTTTTAGATTCATGGATTCTTGCCGCGCGGAAGCTTTTCAGACCGCCGCTAGGCGAGATCAGGCCAGAAAATCAATGCCACGACGGTCGAGGCGTTGAAAGCTGAATGCATTGTCATTGTGGCCCAGAGGGAGCCCGTGCGCTCGTAGAGGAGGCAGAGGGTCATGGCAAGAAGGAATAGACCGGGTGCCGACGGAAGATGCTGATGAATTGCAGCGAAAAGCAACGAAGAGCCCAAAATTGCCGGAATACGGCCCGCATATCTGCGGATGACGCCGTAGAAGTAACCTCTAAAGAGGATCTCCTCCGCGATCGGTGATACGACAAGGGCCATGAAAATCACGGCCAGACGATGTTTCAAATCGGGATGTGCAAGAAAGTAGCGTACGATGAGCTGCGAGTCATTTGAATCTCCCGAAAACTTCTGGACGACTCCCTGAGTGACCATGATCAGCGGATAGAGGATGCCAAGCCAGAGAAGTCCGGTGATGGCTGCTTTGGGAAATCTGGAAGGCTCAAGATGGAAGATGGAGATCGGGGAATTTTTCTGAAATCCCATGATCCCAAAGATCCCCAGGGTCAGGGAGACGTAAAAGATGCAATTCGCGACGATGAGACGGAGGGTGATGATTTGCGGCCCTTCGGAACCGTTCCAGATAACCCAAAGCAGCCAAAGCCCGAGGATGCTGGCGCAAAGGATATCGGGCAGTCCGAAGGGCTGTGCCGTGAGGGTCGCCTGCCGGGAGCTTTTGATGCCAAGCCAACCGTAGACGGCGAGCATAAGCACCAGGAGGGTTTCGAGCAGCCAGTTGCTTGTCTGAAAGGGTGTTGTTCCGGAGACTGTCGCGAGCATTTCCATCACCAAGCGTAGAAGGAAGGGAGCAGATAGAGGCGCCCGCTTTCCAGTTTTATTCCTGGAGAGGAACCGACATTGAGATCAAGGCGAATGTCACTCTTCTCCGAGTTTTCAAAGAGTTTGAGGAATTGCTCGAATCCCCGCTTTTTTTCGTACAGGACGATTTCGGCTCCCGGGGCCTTCCCCAGGAGACGAGCCTTGTCATAAGCATCCTCAATGTAGCCGAGTTGATCGACGAGCTTTGCGGCGTAGGCATCCTTCCCGCTCAACACGCGCCCATCCGCAATGCCATTGCGTAATACGGTCGGATCCAGATGGCGTGACGATGCCACGATGCCCAAAAAGCGGTCATAGGTCTGCATGACCAGTCCCTGGAAGTAACTTTTTTCCTCGTCGGTGAGATCGCGGGCGCCGTTGAGGGCATCCTTGAATTGACCGCTCTTGAAGATAACCGACTGAAGGCCTATTTTTCCAAAGAGATCCTTGTAATTCAGGGTCGAAATGATCACTCCGATGCTCCCGGTAAAGCTTGTGTCACTGCACATGATCCAGTTCCCCCCGCAGGCGATGTAGTAGGCTGCAGAGGTACCGATGGAGTTGATGAAGATGACGACCGGCTTTCTGGAGTTCAGTTTTGTAAGTGCATGGTAGATGGTGTCCCCCGCAGTCACTTCACCTCCAGGTGAATCCTCGGAGAGAACAATTGCTTTGACTCGCGGGTCGTCAGCGGCCTGCAGGAAGGCATTTTTTGCTTCATCCACCATCGAGTCGCCCGAGGCTCCTTCCCTTCCGTAAGAGATGAGCCCGTTCAGGGTGATGACGGCAATCTTGTCCGTCGAGCCGGAACCCGGCGAAAGGGTGATCTCTGAAAATTTTTTAGCGGGGCTGATCTTGACCGGTCCGGATCCGTGGGTTCCAAGAGCGGCGATGAGGAGAAGATTTCCGAAAAGACTCAGGCCTAGGGCAACAAAGAGAAAGATGGGGAGGCAGCCGGATTTTTTCATATGGCAGTCAAAGGTGGAGGAAGATGTCTTCGCGCTCAAGCCGTAAGGTTCAGCTTTGAGTTTTCGCAGCAGCGCCACGCTTCCGCTTGTGAATAACTTGCGAACAAACGCGAAAAACCTGTTCCACATCACGACTGGCACAAGAAGATCCAACGCTTTATGTATGCTTCATGTCGAAAGCCGAACTCCGTGCCCGTCTCGATCAGATAGGGGTGCGTCCCAGTAAAATGCTTGGCCAGAATTTCCTCCTGGATACGAATCTTGCCCGTGCGATTGTCTTGAGTCTGGATCCTCAGCCGGGAGATCATTTGGTGGAAGTGGGGCCGGGAATGGGAGCCCTTACGGTTCATCTTCTGGAATCACCCGCTCGAAGGATCACGCTGATCGAACGGGATCACCGTCTGGTTGGGGAGCTTCGGCAGCGGTACTTGCCTGAGATCGATTCGGGGCGGTTGGAGATTTTGCAGGGTGACGGGGCAAAGTGCGACCTTCTCGCGCTCCATGGATACGGGCCGGTCAAGATGATTGGAAATCTTCCCTACAGCGCCTCAACGGCAATCATCGCGCATTTCACGGAAGCCGTTTCACCCGCATCCAGACTGGTTTTGATGGTGCAACGGGAGGTTGCGGAGCGTTTGGCCGCCGCCCCGGGACACAAGGATTATGCGGCCCTCACGGTGCATCTTGGCCGGCGATGGAGTGCAAAAAAACTCCGCCTTGTGCCGCCTGATGTTTTTTGGCCCAGACCGGCTGTCGAGTCGGCGGTGATTGAGATTAGCCAGCGTCCGGTGAAGGGGCTTCCCCATTGCGATCCGGAACTTTTTACGGAGTTGGTGAGGCTGGGGTTTTCTGCCCGACGCAAGCAGCTTCGTTCCCTGCTCCAGTTGCCGGAAAAGCTCTGGGTGGAGTGGGCTGACAAGAAGGGCTATCCAATGACGGTGCGGGCAGAGGATGTGTCGGTGGATGATTGGGCGGAACTCGCTCTCCGGATGGCGGATGGCCGGGATCTGGAAGCAGATCCGCCCGGAGAAATCTTTGATGTCGTCGATGAGAGGGATCAGGTGATTGGCTCACGACCGAGGCAAGAAGTTCATGTGAACAACTTGCGGCATCGGGCCGTCCATATCTGGATTTTTAACAGGCGAGGGGATCTTTTTCTGCAAAAGCGCTCCCCATGGAAACAGAGTCACCCCAATCTCTGGTGCTCCAGCACGGCGGGACATGTCGATTCCGGTGAGAGCTATGAAGAGGCGGCTCACCGGGAGTTGCTTGAAGAAATCGGGGTTGATACGAAGTTGAAGCGATTCTGGAAGATCGATGCGGCCCAAGAGACGGGATATGAATTTCTGGAGGTCTTTGTCGGTGAATCTGAGGGGCCTTTTCGATTTGCTCCGGGTGAGGTTGAAGCCGGTGCCTTCTTTCCCGTACACCAGATCAGCCGCTGGCTTGAACGCTCCCCGTCGGAATTTACCCCCCTATTTAAAAAAATTGCCTCAAGATTTCTTTCTGAGACAAAAAAGCTCATTGAAACGGCTCGTGTCTCATAAGTGAGACAAGACGGCTCTTTATTTTTTGATCTGTAATAAATTGAAATATTGTTAATATATTAATAATCAGTCTCTTAATAAAAAATTAAGACCGTGGGCACATCGTTTGCTTGGGTATACACCGTTATGTCTAAAATTCTAGGAATCGATTTGGGAACAACAAACTCCTGCATGTCCGTCATGGAAGGTGGGGAACCTGTTGTTCTGGAAAATTCAGAAGGTGCCCGCACCACTCCATCCGTGGTCGCTTTTACCAAGAGCGGCGAACGTCTCGTCGGCCAGGCCGCCAAGCGTCAGGCCATTACCAATCCGCAAAACACCATTTTCTCCGTGAAGCGTTTCATGGGACGCAAGTTTGACGAATGCCGTGGCGAGCAGGATCGTGTACCCTACAAACTAGCCAAGGCTGCCAATGGTGACGCCCACATTCAGGTTGAGGTGGACGGCAAGCCCAAGTCTTTCTCTCCGCCCGAAATTTCGGCCATGATCCTCGCAAAGCTGAAAAGCGACGCAGAAGCCAAACTCGGTGAGAAGATTACCCAGGCGGTGATCACTGTTCCCGCTTATTTTAACGACTCCCAGCGCAACGCCACCAAGGATGCCGGGAAAATTGCCGGGCTGGAAGTTCTCAGGATCATCAATGAGCCCACGGCGGCTTCGCTCGCGTACGGACTTGAAAAAGAAAAGGATGAGAAGATCGCCGTTTATGATCTGGGAGGAGGTACCTTTGACATCTCGGCCCTTGAACTGGGAGACGGTGTTTTTGAAGTGCGCGGCACCAACGGCGACACCCATCTGGGTGGAGATGACTGGGATAACCGCATCATGGAGTGGATCATCGGCGAATTCAAATCCGAGACGGGAATTGATCTTACCAAGCAGCCTGATGCCGTGCAGCGCATCAAGGAAGAGTCCGAAAAAGCCAAAATCGCACTTTCCTCCACTCAGGAGTATGAAATCAATCTCCCCTTCGTGACCGCTGACGCCTCCGGGCCGAAGCACATCCAGAAGAAACTGACCCGTTCCAAGCTGGAGCAACTCACGGATGACCTCTTCCAGCGCACGATCAAGCCTGTCGAAGACTGTCTCGGCGATGCCAAGTGGAAGAAGGGAGATGTGAATGAACTCGTTCTCGTCGGCGGCATGACCCGCATGCCCAAGGTCGTTGAGACCGCCCGCAATATGATCGGCAAGGAGCCCCACAAGGGAGTCAATCCCGATGAGGTCGTTGCCATCGGCGCAGCCATTCAGGGTGGGGTGCTCCGTGGTGATGTGAAGGACGTTCTCCTGCTTGATGTCACTCCGCTGACACTTGCAATCGAGACCGCCGGCGGCATTGCCACACCGATGATCCCGCGCAACACGACGATTCCGACCAAGAAGAGCAATGTCTTCTCCACCTACAGTGACAACCAGCCCGGGGTTGAAATCAAGGTTCTCCAGGGTGAGCGCCCGCTTGCCCGTGACAACAAGCAGCTCGGTGTCTTCCATCTGGATGGGATTCCGCCAGCCCCGCGCGGCACGCCCCAAATCGAGGTTACCTTTGACATTGATGCCAACGGCATCCTGAATGTCTCGGCGAAGGATCTTGGCTCAGGCAAGGAGCAGAAAATTTCCATCACCGGTTCGAGCGGACTCAGCAAGGAAGAGGTCGAGCGTCTCCAGCATGAGGCGGAGGCCCATGCCGAGGAAGATCGCAAGGCCAAGGAAGGCATCGAGATCCGCAACAACGCCGACACACTGGCCTACCAATCCGAGAAGCAGCTCACTGAAATCGGCGAGAAGATCGACGGCGCCACCAAGAAGGCCGTGGAAGACGAGATTGCCAAAGTGCGCGAAGCCCTCAAGGGAAGCGATATCGAGGCCATCAAATCAGCTTATGAATCCCTGCAGACCAAGTTCCACGAAGTCAGCGCCGAGCTTTACAAGAAGACCGCTGCAGCGGGAGCTCCCGAAGCGGGGCCAACTCCCGAAGCTGCCGCAGGCGCAGCCTCCGAACCGAAGAAAGACAGCGATGTCGTTGATGCCGAGTTCGAGATGGTCGATGAGGATAAGGACAAAAAGAAATAACACGGGGAAGTCATCTCCTGGCAACTCTACTAAAACTTTAACAACAAGCCCTCCCGCGGGTGCGGGCCGGGGCACCTGTTAGAAACCCACAAACAAAGGAAAACACACCATGGCAGTAAATATTCAACCTCTCAGTGACCGGGTGCTCGTGCAGCCGATTGAAGAGAAGGAAGTCAAGAAAGGCGGAATCATCATTCCCGACACCGCCAAAGAGAAGCCCCAGGAAGCCAAGGTCATCGCCCTCGGCACCGGAAAGCTTGACGACGAAGGCAAGAAAATCGCCTTCACCGTGAAGAAAGGCGACACCGTCCTCATCTCCAAATATGGAGGAACCGAGGTCAAGGTCGATGGCGAATCCTATCTGATTCTGCGCGAGGACGACATCCTCGGCATCATCGGCTAACCGCAAGCAAAGATTCTAATCATTTAACCAAAACAAACATTATGGCAGCAAAACAACTAAAATTCGACCAGGAAGCACGGCAGGCCCTGCTCCGTGGCGTTGAAAAACTGAGCCGCGCAGTCAAGGCGACCCTCGGACCCGCCGGGCGCAACGTCGTCATCGACAAAAAATTCGGCAGCCCCACGATCACCAAGGACGGCGTGAGCGTCGCCAAGGAAATTGAGCTGGAAGATCCCTATGAGAACATCGGCGCGCAGCTTGTGCGCGAAGTGGCTTCCAAGACCAGCGACATCGCCGGTGACGGAACCACGACAGCAACCGTTCTCGCCGAGGCTATCTACAAGGAAGGTCTCAAGAATGTGACCGCCGGTGCCAATCCGACCGTGCTTCGCCGCGGCATCGACAAGGCCGTCGTCGCCATCGTCGAGGAGCTTGCCCGCATCTCCAAGAAAGTGAAGGACAAGGAGGAGATCAAGCAGGTCGCCACCGTCTCGGCCAACTGGGATTTGACCATTGGTGAGATCATTGCCGATGCGCTCGAGAAAGTCGGAAAAGATGGCACCGTGACCGTTGAGGAAGCCAAGACCATCGAGACCACGCTCGAAGTCGTCGAGGGCATGCAGTTTGACAAGGGATACCTCTCACCCTACTTCGTCACCAATGCCGAAGACCTGGAGGCCGTCCTTGAGAACGCCTACATCCTGCTGCACGAGAAAAAAATCTCGAGCCTGAAGGATCTTCTTCCAATCCTTGAAAAGGTGGCCAAGAGCGGCAAGCCGCTTCTGATCATCGCCGAGGATGTCGAGGGAGAGGCCCTTGCCACCCTCGTGGTGAACAAACTCCGCGGCACTCTTCAGATCGCCGCCGTCAAGGCCCCCGGATTCGGAGATCGCCGCAAGGCCATCCTCGAAGACATCGCCGTCCTCACCGGTGGTAAACTCTTTACCGAGGATCTCGGTGTCAAACTTGAGAATATCGCCATCGAGGATCTTGGCCGCGCAAAGCGCATCGTCATCGACAAGGAGAACACCACCATTATCGAAGGTTCCGGAAAGTCTTCTGACATCGCAGGCCGCGTGAATCAAATCCGTCGCCAGATTGAGGAGACCACCAGCGATTACGACCGCGAGAAGCTCCAGGAGCGTCTTGCCAAGCTCGCTGGAGGCGTTGCCGTGATCAATGTCGGTGCGGCTACCGAGACCGACCTCAAGGAGAAGAAAGCCCGCGTCGAAGACGCCCTCCATGCCACCCGTGCGGCGGTCGAGGAAGGAATCGTCCCAGGGGGAGGTGTCGCTCTCATCCGTGCCCAGAAGGCCATTGAGAAACTCGGTCTCACCGGCGATGAACTCATCGGTGCCGACATTATCCGTCGTGCCATCGAGGAGCCCCTCCGCACCCTGGTGAATAACGCAGGTGGCGAAGGAAGCGTCGTGGTCAATGAAGTCAAGTCCCGCAAAGGCAATGAAGGCTACAATGTCGCCACTGGCGAGTATGTGGATCTCATCAAGGCCGGTGTGGTTGATCCGACCAAGGTGACACGCAGCGCCCTGCAGCACGCTTCATCCATCAGCGGTCTCCTGCTGACCACGGAGGCTGTGATCTCCGAAATCCCCGAGAAGGAAAAGGCTCCTGCCCTTCCTCCCGGTGGTGGCGGAATGGACTACTAAGGTAGTTCAACCTCTTCCAAGAGAATCAAAGAGAGCCGGGTCGAAAGACCCGGCTCTTCTTTTTCTGTGAAGAAGCGACTCGGGATATCGACAGATTGCTTCGTTGTTTCTCTCCATCCGATCTTTCGAGTCTTGACTGAATGCGTTTTTAGCGGAATGACCACTCGAAGCCGAATGTTTTGAATTTGACGGTTCTTTCTCAGAACCTCGAAGAATAAAGTCTAAGAGCCTTCCAAATGCTCCTTTTAAAAGCGAACCAAGCTTGGCATGCTCTCAGATGCTCCTTGATATCAGCTAATCCACAAAAGAAATCCTCAAAAGGGGTATTCCAAACCATTACCCTCATTGTAGAGGTCGGAAATCTCCGAATCGGTCAGGAGCCGATTCCAGACGCCAAGCATATCAATGTTGCAATTAGAGTTGTAGAAAGATTGGGCAATATTCTGACCGACTTGAAAAGGTCTCGAAGCGGCTCCAGCAAGCGATCCAGAAAAGGGAAGTGTGACCCAGGAACCTGCATCCACTTTCACTCGAATGTAATTTGAATTGGAACATTGGAAGACGCAGAAATGCCATTTTTATCAAATAAACTTATCTGATTGTCCACAATGTATGTAGATGGTCCGGGGCCGTAACTATAAACCCCCCCGCCCCGACGGTTCCTAGTAAATGTCCATTGAAAACAAGAAATTGAAAGTTCCAAGCATTAGGGCCATCCCAAGAATCTGCAATAATGCTTTTTCCTGTGGGAGAATAAGCATAGAGGAAATTTGTGTCGGATGATGGTTGGTTATAATTTAATTTTACCCAAGCCGTGATCGTGAATGTTGTGAGAATGGGAATTTTTCCTGACGGGATGTAGAGCCCCTGATTACCGTTGGTTCCGAATCCGATAGCATTTTCGATTTTCCCATTGACGACAGTTCCCGAATTTACAGGCCCTATGCCATCATTTCCAGTTTGAAGGGCATTGGTGAGGCTGCCACCATTTGGAGAATAGAGCTTTGGATTTGTTCCATCAAAGTTCCAAAAGGAAAGAAGATTATTTGTTAAAGTCGTATTTGTGGAAATAGTAACGCTTTCTATCTTATTAATCAGCTTTGTCGGCATGTTAATATTTCCAAAACTTGTGCTGATAGGAATATTGGTTGAAGCAAACTGAACCGAGAGTGCGTTTCCATTGGTTGCCAATAAAGCGCCAGGTGCATTATTATTGGTAAAGGAAATAGTATTGATATCAGCTAAGGGTATGGAAAATTTCCCCAAAAGAGATGAGTTAAAACTCAAGCTATTTGTCAAAAATTGGCAGACAATTTGTGAGCCATCCCAGAGGTCAAAGAGATATTTGACATTGGGATTTGGTGCAGGCGATGGAGTGGCCCCATAACCGTGGGTGATACCGGAAACTGTGGCGAGCAAGAGCAAAAGCCTTGGAAAATCCTAAAAAAGCAATTCGTTTCATGATGAGGGGTGAGAAGTCTGGATGGGGGCTCTCGATATTCAGTTGCTGCTTCGGTATCAGAACAACTGCATTTTCCCATGTCAAGAAGGAGAGTTGGGTATTTCCTTCAAGTCTCCGCACTTGCCCGTTTGACCTGCTTCCGCATAGGCTGATCCGCTTATGAGCAAAGGCAATGAAAGTGCGATTTCCCCGAGGAGGAACGAGGATTTTCCCGAATGGTATCAGCAGGTGGTCAAGAGTGCGGAAATGGCTGAGAACTCGGAAGTCCGCGGCTGCATGGTGATCCGGCCCTGGGGCTATGCGCTCTGGGAGCGGATGCAGGGCGCGCTGGATGCCATGTTCAAGGCGACGGGCCACAAAAACGCCTACTTTCCCTTGTTCATCCCGTTGAGCCATTTGCAGAAGGAGGCGGAGCATGTCGAGGGATTTGCCAAGGAGTGTGCGGTGGTCACCCATCATCGGCTTGAGCTAAAGGAGGGGAAACTTGTTCCCGCCGGGGAACTCACGGAGCCGCTTGTGGTGCGTCCCACTTCCGAGACAATCATTGGTGCGACCTATGCGAAGTGGGTGAAGTCGTATCGTGATCTGCCCATTCTGCTGAATCAATGGGCGAATGTCGTCCGGTGGGAGCTTCGTCCCCGCCTCTTTCTTCGCACGGCTGAATTTCTCTGGCAGGAGGGCCATACGGCTCATGAGACCGAAAAGGAAGCAATCGAAGAGACGGAGAAGATGCTCGGAGTCTATGAGTCCTTTGCGCGTGACTGGTTGGCGATTCCGGTCATTCGCGGGGAAAAGAGCGAGAGTGAGCGCTTTCCCGGTGCCGTGCGCACCTACTGCATCGAGGCGATGGTGCAGGATCGGAAAGCCATCCAGGCAGGAACCTCCCATTTCCTGGGGCAGAATTTCGCAAAGGCCTCGGGTATCAAGTTTCTTTCTCGCAATAACACCGAGGAACTGGCTTGGACAACAAGCTGGGGGGTCAGCACCCGACTGATCGGCACGCTGCTGATGGCTCATGGAGATGATGATGGGGCGGTCATGCCGCCACGGATTGCGGCGACACAGGTTGTCATCATCCCCATCACACCGAAGCCCGAGAGTCGTGACGCGGTGCTGGCAAAGGCGGAAGAGATAGCCGCCGCATTGCGTGCTTCGGTCTATGCCGGTGAAGCCGTGCGTGTGGAAATCGATTCCCGTGATCTGGGTGGCGGAGTGAAGAGTTGGGAGTGGATCAAGAAGGGTGTCCCGCTCCGTATCGAGATCGGTCCGCGCGATCTGGAATCAGGAAATGCGGCTGTGGCGCGCAGGGACAAGGGTCCCAAAGAGAAGGAATTTCTTCCTGCCGAATCACTGCCCGTGCGGGTGCCGGCATTGCTTTCGGAGATTCAGCAGAGTTTGCTCGGCCGCGCACTGGCCTTCCGCAAGGAACATACAAAGAAAATCGACACAAAAGAGGAATTCTACGCCTACTTCACCCCGCAGAACTCCAATAAACCGGAGATCCATGGGGGATTTGCCCTGACGCATTGGAACGGTAGCACACAGACCGAGGCCAGGATCAAGGAGGATCTCAAGGTGACGATCCGCTGTATTCCCCAAATCGATGGAGACGGGTTCACTGAGGAACCCGGTATTTGTCCCTTCACGGGAGAGCCGAGTCAACGCCGCGTACTCTTCGGCAAAGCTTACTAGGCTTGGGATTTTGGCGCAGTACAGCGTTACTGCTCGATCGGCGTAGGTAGGGCTACGCCATCATTCGCGCCCCTTGTCCTGCATCCAAACTTCCAAGCCTATGGCCCATCGTCTTTGCAGGCAAAAGCCGCTTTCCTTGGCCGCCTCGCTTTCTATCCAAGCTTGTGAGCCTTCGTCTATCAACTTTCGCCCTGAGTGTCTCTGCGATTGAATGCCCCTTCTCTTTTCCCTTGTTTCTTAGTATCAACAGAGGCTTTATCTTGTTGGTCCCCCACTTATCCAAGACCCCATGATTCTTTTTCTCGGCTGCCTAGTCGGTTTTATCGCGTGGTTTTTAGTTCGTTATCTGCTCGCCGGTCTCTACAGCGTGGATCAAAATGAGCGGGCGGTGAAGACGAGTTTTGGCCGTGCCGAATGCGTCGGAACAGCGATGACAGTGGAGTTGCCTTTTGCATCCAATTTCACTCCGGAACAAAAGGAACTCTATAACTATCCCCAGGTCAGGGTGATCCCTCCGGGAGGCCCCTATTTCAAATGGCCTTGGGAAAGGGTGTATAAGGTCACAGTTGCCACACAGACGATCAACATGGCCATTGATCCCGATGATCCCGCGGCCAATGATAATGGCAGCGTGCTGGAGGCCGTTACCAAGGATCAGCTCAACACCGGCCTGAAGGGGCAGATTCGCTGGCATATTTCTGAGCGGAATCTTTATGCCTACCTCTTTGGAATCCGGAACCCGATCACGCATGTCATGGGATATTTCGTTTCCATCCTGCGGGAACGCATCGCCAATTTTGAAGCTCCTGCCAATATCAGTATCGCCCGGAAGGGACAGACACTTGGCATTTTCAGTGAAGAGAAAATTCGGGAAGGGATCCGCACGGGATATTTCAATTCCGACGACAGTGCCTTTGTTGCCGGAATGAGTGACTGGAGACCGCTTGCCGAGATCGCCCTTGAGTTGGGAATGGAGGTGCCTGCGCCAGGTCCGCAAAACTCTGTTGATTCGGTGGGTAGTTCCACCGCGATCAACAACATCGCTGCCACAGCCGTGATCGGTATCTCGATCAATGATCTGCGAAAAAATCTCAGTGACATCAACGATCACATGGATCGGGAGTGTGGGGACTCTGCCGCCAGATACGGGATCTTTCTGGATGCCTCGCTCATCACCGGAATCGACCCTCCTGTGGAGGTCGAATCAGCCCTGGCTGCCATCAATACGACTTATAATCAGGTTTCCTCCGATATCAGTCTGGCCCAGGCGGCCGCGGATCAGAAAATCGTGCAGTCCAAACGGGCCGTGGAGATTGAGACACTCAAGGCCCAGGCCGAGGTGCAGCCAATCATAGCTTTGGGAGAGCAATTGGAGCAGTTGAAAGAGAGCAGTCAGGGTGCTCTTGATGCCTATGTGCGTAATGTCCGGCTGAAGCTCTTCAGTGAGGCGACCCGGGTCATTCTGGAGGAGGGCCGTCATGGATGATTTTCACCCTCCACTCTGGGCGACTCAGTTTGTCAGCTCGACCCTGATCACATTCATCGGGATGTTTTTCATCATCCCGGTGATCCTTGGTCTGGCGCGTCTCATCGGTCTCTACGTCATTGTGAATGAACGGGAGGCAAAGGTCTATGTGCTCTTTGGAAAAGTCATTGCCGTCATTGACAGCCCGGGACTTCATTTTCTCATTCCGAAGCTGGGCTTGTCAGCCCTGATCATGAACATCCTTGGGAAATGCTATACTGTGGACCTGCGACTTGATCAGCAATATCTTCGCAGTACCGCAGTGAATTCCGAAGAGGGGGCCCCGATGGGCATCGGTGTCTGGTATGAAATGCTCATCAGTGATCCGGTCGCTTATCTGTTCAAAAACTCCGACCCCCGTGGCTCCCTTGCCGCGAATGTCGGCAATTCCACGGTGCGTTGCCTCAGCAACATGAAGCTTTCCGAAATGTTGCAGAACCGTCACCCGATGAGTCAGACAGTTCGTGCGGAAGTTTCGCCTCAGTCCAAGGAATGGGGCTACAGCCTCGGTTCAGTCTATATCAGGAAAGTCCACTTTCGAGATCTTGGCATGATCAGGCAGATTGAGGCAAAAGTGGTCAACCGTCTTCGCCAGGTGACCTCCGCCATCAAGCAGGATGGCGCCAATCAAGTGAATATCATCGCCAGTACAGCCGAGCAGCAGGCAGCCATCGAATTCGCCAAGGCCGCGGCAGTCCGGCCTGAAATCGTCGGAGAGGCGTTGAAGAAGATTTCCCAAGATCCAGAGATTTCCTCTGCGCTCTTCAAAGTGCTTGAGACGCAGAATATCATTGAGGGAGAGGCCGCGATCACTCTGATTCCGAAACACTCCGGTTTGCTGGGTGGCCTTCTGGCATCAACGGAGATAAAAAAACAATCTCCCAAATAGAAACTACTCCACGAAAAGGAGACCTGCCTTCCGACGGGCATGCCTGTTGCCCGGGAGGTTGATTTTGGCAGGTCCCTCCGCATGGAGCAGTGAAGCGGTGCGAGCAACTTCGGTGAAGCCGGGTTCCTCGATTCCTCGATTTTTGAGCCAGGCGTGGAGGACGCGACGTTGAATCGCGGGATGGAGCTGGCGGAGGATTTTCACTTCAAGTTCGGCGTGCGCTGCGAACGGTAGGGCAAGATTGGAAAGAAAATCCTCTTCGTCGGCAAAGATTGCCGCATTACGCACGATGGAGGCTCGGAAGGAAGAACCGAAGAGTTTCTCGATCAGAGGTAGGACCCTTAGGCGCAGTTTGTTGCGGGAGGCATTGGCAACGGCATTACTGGCATCTTCGCGATGACGGACCTTGCGTTCCTTCAGGTAGTCGAGAAGCCGGTGCTTCGAAATACTGAGGAGGGGGCGAAGAAGAGTCAGCGTGATGCCGGAGATCGTGCGCTGTGATCGAGATTTCATTCCAGCGAGACCTGCTGCTCCCGAACCGCGCAGGAACTGAAAGAAGCAGGTTTCGACCTGGTCATCCGCGTGGTGAGCCAGAACGACGGATCTTGTCCGATGTTTTTTTGCTACAGCGGCAAGGAAGCCGTAGCGGGCTTGTCTGGCGGCGGTCTCCATGGAGAGTTTTTCGTCTTTCGAAAGTTTTCGGACATCACCTGAACCAACTTCAAAGTCAAGGGAGAGTTTTGCTGCAAGTCTCCCGACGAATCGAGCATCAGCATTTGCAGTGCCACCGCGGAGGCCGTGATCGAAATGGGCAACCACAAGATTTTTATATCCCGCTTCGAGCAGCAGGTGGAGAAGGGCTACCGAGTCAGCTCCACCGGAAACAGCAACAAGGAGTCTCTTTTTCTTGGAAATGAGAGCGAATTGCATCTTCATCTCTGCCGACAAAGAGGTGAGGGGTTGCAACGCTGGTTCGTTCTTCTTCATTCCATCATCGGCTTCAAATTTTCCGTTAACATTCTTCAGCCCAAGCCGCTAACAGTCTTGCGCAGTGTGGTTGCACTCAGCCGATTTGAGTGGCCCCAAAATAGGGTTGAAGGGCCTCGGGTAGAATGAGCGGACCATCCTTTTGTGTATGGGTTTCCAGCAAAGCCACGAAGAGCCGGGGAAGGGCGGTTCCCGAGCCGTTCAGGGTGTGGCAGAACTGGTTTTTTCCCTCCGCGTTCTTATAGCGGAGATTCATGCGCCGGGCCTGATAATCGCCGAAGTGGGAACAGCTGGAGACTTCCAGATAGGCTCCCTGGCCGGGTGCCCAGACTTCAAGATCGTAGGTGCGCGATGCGGAGAATCCGATGTCACCTGTACAGAGTTCCAGAACCCGGTAAGGAAGCATCAGGAGTTGAAGCACCTTCTCGGCATCGGCAGTGAGGGATCGCAGCTCAGATTCCGCCTGATCCGGCGTTGTTATCTTGACCAGCTCCACCTTGTCGAATTGATGGACTCGGATCATGCCCCGGGTCTCCCGACCTGCCGATCCCGCCTCACGACGAAAGCAGGGGGTGCATGCGGTGAGCTTGATGGGAAGTTGGGATTCAAGGAGTATCTCGTCACGGTAAATATTGGTGAGAGAGACTTCGGCAGTTGGTGTGAGAAAGGAGGCGCCGCCATCAAAGCCATACATGTCCTCCTCGAATTTTGGAAGCTGGCCGGTGCCTTCCATGCATTCACGGCGTACCAGAACGGGTGGAGCGATCTCGGTATAACCATGGTTGAGCGTTTGAAGATCGAGTAGAAAATTAATGAGGGCTCGTTCGAGACGGGCCCCGGCTCCGGTGAGCAGAATATACCCGCTGCCGCTGATCTTGGCTGCTCGCTCAAGGTCGAAGAGACCGAGGCGCTTGCCAATGGAGAGATGATCCTCACCCTTTATGGGGGAAGGAGTTCCCCAATGGCTGATGGCAACATTTGCCGAAGCATCATGTCCCACGGGAAGTCCCGCAGCAGGAAGATTCGGAACGCGAAGTAATAAATCACGTTGTTCGGTATCGAGTTCGGTCGCCGTGTTCCCAAGTTCATCCAACTCCGTGGCAAAGGCCTTGACTTGGGATTCAAGTTCCAAGGAATCCCCGCCGCTTTTCTTAAGAGCACCGATTTCCTTGCTGAGCCGGTTCCTCTCGGCACGAAGGTGCTGGACTCTTGTTTCACTCTCGCGACGCCGGCCGTCGATTGCGAGAATATGATCAACAAGTTCGGCAAATTGTCCGGAGCGTGTGCCAAGGCGGGTCTTAATGGCATCGGGGTTCTCGCGAAGAAGTCTGATATCGAGCATGGGCGGAGACTAGAGTCCGAAGGCTAAAGTCTGAAGGCTAAAAAGTTGAAATCTAAAAGGCGTGGGGCGTGGGTCAGAAGATAGGTAAAACCTTTGACTGTAATTACCGCCCGGTAAGCGGTGCCACCCCCGTGGGGCTGGTCGTCTAGCTCCCAGTCTACCGCGCCGCATCCCTGCGGCTTGGTTCAACCTTTCATTCTTTCAACCTTTCAACTAAATTTTTCCTCCATGCCTGCCAAGTTCCGCGATTACTATGAAACCCTTGGTGTTTCGAAGAGCTCCACATCCGATGAAATCAAGAGTTCCTTCCGAAAACTTGCGCGGAAACATCATCCCGATCTTGCCAAGGATAAGAAGGCTGCGGAGGAGAAATTCAAGGAAATCAACGAGGCCTACGAGGTGCTGAGTGATCCGGAAAAAAGGAAAAAATACGACGAATTCGGTGCCAACTGGGAGCATGCGGGTCATGGTTTCCCCCCGCCACCCAACGGGCAGGGAAGGGGAGGTGCCGGCAACGGTGGCTTTGGAGGTTTTTCCGGTGCCGATTCCGGGAATGAATTTCATTTTGGAGGAACGGGATACAGCGATTTTTTCGAGCAGTTTTTTGGCACCCGTCGGGGGCGTGGATATGGTGGCGGGGCTGATTTCGAGGAGACTCCTCAGAAGGGGCGTGATGTCGAGGCAGATATTCTTGTCACTCTTGAGGAGGCGCTGCATGGGGCGACACGGCAGATTTCGTTTACCAGGGGAAATTCACCCCAGGTGCAGACCTATACGGTTAAAATTCCCAAGGGTGTTCGTGAGGGGCAGCGGATCAGGCTGGCCGGGCAGGGTGGGGCCGGTGCTTCTCGTGGGGAGCCAGGAGATCTCTATTTGCGTGTGAAACTCCAGCAACATCCGGATTACCGTTTTGAGGGAAGTGATATTCACCACGAGATTGAAGTGCTGCCCTGGCAGGCTGTGCTTGGGTGTGAGCTTACCATTCCGACGCCCGACGGACGCGCGAAGTTGAAGATACCTGCGGGAACGCAAAACGGTCGAAAGTTCCGCATTTCCGGGCGAGGGCTGCCTGTGAAGACAGGAGGAAGGGGTGACTTCTATGCCGTGGTGGAAATCTCCATTCCCGAGTCGATCACATCCGAAAGCAAGAAACTCTGGGAGGAATTACAAACTCTGGGGTGAAGCTTCATGGGGCAAAAACTGCTGAGGTCTTACCTCCCATTCACAATCGCAACTTTAGGGGTTTTTGCTGGCAGTGTTGATTTCGGATCTCGTTGTCCAGAATTCGTTGATCTGCTTTAATGATTCCGTATTCAATTTCCTAGAAGAGTCTGCTTCGGCATCGGTCTTGACACCCTGAGGTTTTTCCTGGGCTTTGATCGATTGAATTTTCTGCCAAAGCAGAGCTGCATCATCAAAAGAGTGTATTGGCTGCAAATTGACCGATTCAGAGTGGCTCGCTGAAACGTCAACCAAGCCTCCGTTTCCTGACTTGAAATAATCCACAATTTTTTGTTTGAATTCGGTTTTTATATGGAAGCTAATATCAATGATTAAGAGAAGGGCTAAAGCGCTGCCTGCGAGAAGGCGGGTGAACTGATCTGCACGTTCCGCATAGGTCTTATGGGGTGCTCCTGATTTCTGGATGGGAGCACTTGGTTTCACAGCTGGTTCAGGGATGTGATCGCGAAAGAGAATTTTATCTTTATCCAAGGGGGTAAACCTTGGATGCATTTTTTTAGCTCCATTTGCTCGTGCAAGAGCTGGTTGCCCCTCCTTGTGGGGTAAAGCTTCACCCGAGAGCCCTGAAACCGGCAGTTTTTGTGCTGGTTTCAACTCTCCTGATTGAAGATCAAGAGTCAGATTAATTTGAATATTTTTCTCCATCGGCGGGGGTGAAGTTAAGCATTTGCACGCAAAACTCAAATTCCACCTCAAACAAACTACCGGAAATATCCCATGTCAAGCATGACTTGGAACTATTTGTGCTTCAATCTGTAGTATTAGGAGGTAGATCCCAGAAGTAGCGTCGAAGGAGCACTTTGAGCGTTGCTGTCAGCGGCACCGCAAGCAGAGCACCGAGAAGTCCTCCGAGGACGAGCGTCCATCCAAAAACAGAGACAATCACAGTCATGGGGTGGAGTCCAACCGAATTACCGATGATTTTTGGCGAAATGAATATGCCGTCCAGAGTGTGAGCCCCGAAGAAGATGACGACCACAATCACGGGATGCCACAGGTCGCCATATTGTGCAAGGGCTATCAAGATCGCAGGGATGAGGCAGAGGGCCATGCCGAGATAAGGGATGAGGCAGAGAATGCCGACCATCAGTCCGATAAGAAAGGCAAAGTCGAGTCGTAAAAAAATAAAGAGAAGGCTGCCGACAATGGCTCCATCGATCAGGCTGACCAGGAGTTGTCCCCTGAAAAAATGGATCAGGTAGTCATTAATTTCATTGAACAGGGAGACGATTTCGACTTTGAGGGGTGAGGCCCGCATCGGGAGATAGCGGCTCCAGTTAGAGGCCATCGCGGGGGCTTCCTGAAGAAAAAAGAAAAGAAAGACCGGAACGAGAACGAGACTCAGCAGAAAACCGAGAATACTAAAAACACTTCCGATGCTGTTTTGTAAAAAATTGCCGATCGTCGAGGCGATGGTAGGCAGCTTTTCCTGAACCCAGGAGAGACCTTGGGAAGCGAGTTCAATACCATACATCTTGATGTTTTGCGGCGAAAAATCCTCCAGCGGCGAATTGGGATAAGGGGAGGTTTTTCTGATTTGATTCAGATTTTGGAGTTCCGAGGATAATTCTTTAACAAGGGAGGCAATGCCCTCCCTGTAGGCAGGAATCCGCTCCGCAATAATGCCCCCTTGGTGCTCGAGGGACGGAGCCACTGTCAGGGCAATAAGCACCACACCTCCGGTGAAGAGCATGAAAACGATCACCACGGCCCAGGTTCGCGGAATCCTCCAGCGACAGAGGATCGATACCAGAGGGGTGAGGAGGTATGCCAGAACGGCAGCAATGGCAATGGGGGTGAGAACCGGCTTCAAATATCCGCAGAGGGAAACGACACTCCATCCTGCGAGAAGTACGATCAAAATGGAGGTCAGCCCGGCAAGGGAGGTAAGGCCTGCCCAGCAGATTTTTTTCTGAAAGGGGGTGGGAGGGTCGGTGTAAGCCATGCGCAAAAATTCTGAGTACTGGAACTACTCTCTTTCTATCGACTTGTCCAACATGTGCAGCCTTACCGATGTGAATTCCACTTCCGTTACGATGTGATCCATCGGGATATCATGCCGAGCAGCAGGCACAGAAGCGAGAAGCTGGCATTTCCAGCAGTAGCCGATTTTAACTCCTCGAAAATGAGGGTTCCCCAAGAGGCCGTCATAGTATCCCGCACCTCGCCCCAAGCGGTTTCCCGCCCGGTCAAAAGCCAGGCCAGGGATGAAAGCAAGATCAATGTGTTCCGGCGAAACCCTCTCCCATGTTTCTGGGTGGGGTTCCCGCAATCCGAAGGGGCCGACGATCCATTGGCTTCCATCACGAAAGCGGTACAGCCCTAGATTCCTGCCTTCAATGCGCGGAAAAATGAATGAGCGTGAGTCACCATCAAGCATCAGGAGTGTCGGATCGGGTTCCTTCGGAAGGGGAGAATACAAAAGAACGCTTCCTGCCTCCGTCCAGAGCTTGTGATTGAAAATCGCCTGACGATGGTTTTCTGAATGATGGGAGTGAAGGTCGTGAAGAAGATTCCTCATGTGCAAACGCATCTGCTTCTTTTCGTGATTCAGAGTTTCCTTTGAAGTCATTCACGGTAAACATTCGACGGAGAAACAATCATGGTCAAAAAACTTTTATCCGGGAAACTCAGAAAGCCTAGGGCAAAACGTTCCCTGCCAGAACATCATGTCACCATGAAACCCGCCGAGGGGTGGCATAAAAGGAATTTCCTCACGGAAGTCATCATCCCTTCGCTTTTTTCGGTCAGGGAGGAGGCTGTTGCCCGCACCAAGTTGCCTGTTCTCAAGCCGGGAGAGTTTGGCATTACCTGGATTGGTCATGCCTCATTTTTGATCCAGACACCGGAACACGCGGTTCTCATCGATCCAAACTGGGCTCGTTGGCTCAAGGTGATCAAACGACTGAGGGAGCCTGGCATCACGGTGAAGGATCTTCCTGCCATTGATCTGGTGCTGGTGACACACGCGCATTTTGATCACCTCGATAAAAAATCGCTTCGCGCCGTGGCCTCGGACCAGCCAATTGTTGTGCCGGAACATGTCGGCAGTCTCGTGGAGGGGCTCGGTTTCAACCGCGTCCAGGAACTCAAGCGTTGGGAAACCATGGAGTTGGGTTCGCTCAAGATAACCCTGACCCCGGCCTATCACTGGGGGGCACGGCTGCTACACGACCGTCATCGGGGTTTCGGAGGGTTCCTGATCGAGTATGCGGGACGCACGATATTTCACTGCGGGGACAGCGCCTGGTTTGAAGGTTTCTCCGAAATTGGAGGAAAGAGCGGTATCGACATCGCCCTGTTGCCAATCGGTGCCTACGATGCGCCCAGCGGCAGGGATGTTCATATGAATCCAGAAGAGGCGCTGCGGGCTTTTCAGGCTCTGAAAGCACGACTCATGATACCGATGCACTACGGGACATTCCGCCTGGGCTTCGAACCCTTGGATGAACCACCCGACCGGCTGCTAGGCCATGCCCGATCGCTTGGGTTGGAAGATCGGATTCGTATCCTGAGAGAAGGGGAGTCGGCTGTTTTTTGACGGGGGAGAGGTTCTAATATCAATCACCTTCTGAAATGAGACTATCCGGCTGGGTTTTTTGGCGGGCGGCCGTGTTGTCATCCCTCTGGTTATCAGAGCAACGAGCAGCGGGAGCTGCGTTGCAGCCTGCGAAGCAGTCCGCAGGACGAGGCCATCGGTCTTTTGACTCGCTCGCTCCCGCTCGGCTCACCCATCGTTACACTCAGGGCTGCACTTCGTGGAGTCTATCCAGGCCGTTCCCACGGCCAAGTATTGCCTTGCCACACCCCAAAACTCCTTCGTCACTATTGTGCCATTTCTTCCCGTGATTGGTATAAACGGCTAAAAAGCTCGGAGCCCGCTACTTGGTGAGAACTTTGTTCCAGTCGGTAATCTTCGCGGACTGGGATGCGAAGAGTTTCTCTGGCGAATCGATGATCTCAATGCTTGCGATCTTGTCTCCCTGTCGGATGGCATTCACGACTTTCTGATCGTCCGGGCCGTCCACAGCACCAAAGATCGCATGTTTGCCGTCAAGCCATGGGGTCGGTACATGAGTGATGAAGAACTGGCTGCCATTGGTGTTGGGTCCTGCATTTGCCATGGAAAACAGACCTCCCCTATCATGCTTGATGCCCGGGGCAAATTCATCGGCAAATTTGTAACCTGGGCCACCCATACCAGTGCCCGTGGGATCGCCACCCTGGATCATGAAGTCGGGAATGACACGGTGGAACGTGAGTCCGTTGTAGAAGCCTTTGGAGGAAAGATTGAGAAAGTTGGCAACGGTGATCGGTGCCTTGGCGGCATACAGGGTGGCTTGAATATCACCCGTGGAAGTGCGCAGAATGATGCGGATATCGGTCACAGGTTCAGCCGGGCTAGAGGCGCCTTGGATACCTGTTGCCATGGAGAAGGTAGTGGTGTGTGTAAAAAGGGTCTTTTTCATCGGAGTAGTATTGGGTAGCAGAGAGGGGTGCCAAAGAAAGCGAAATCACCAGGGAAAGCAAACTCATCCAAAATCACCGACACAAAGGGTCTTCTTAATCCTCTGCGCGTCGGACTGATTCAGATGCGCTGTGACAGCTCGCCCGCCGAAAATCTGGAAACGGCGGTGCGCCTGATTCGCGAGGCGGCAAAAAAGGGAGCCAAGGCAGTCTGTCTGCCGGAGCTTTTTCTCAGCGAGTACTTCTGCCAGAGCGAGAATCACGATTATTTCGCACTCGCCGAGGCGATTCCCGGGCCAACAACAGACGCATTGGGAAGACTGGCAAAAAAATTGGGAGTGGTCATTATCGCTTCTCTCTTCGAGCGTCGTGCGCCGGGACTTTATCACAACACAACAGCCATTTTGGAAGCTGATGGCGGTTATCTTGGCAAATATCGCAAGATGCATATTCCTGATGATCCCCTCTTCTATGAGAAATTCTATTTCACTCCCGGAGATCTTGGGTTCCGAAGTTGGGTGACAAGCGTTGGCAATCTTGGCGTGCTGATCTGCTGGGATCAATGGTATCCCGAGGCGGCCCGATTAACGGCGCTTCAGGGTGCCGAGGTTTTGTTTTATCCCACAGCCATCGGCTGGCATCCTTCAGAAAAGGAGCAGTATGGCGAGAATCAAAAGGCTGCCTGGCAGCTTGCCCAGCGGGCCCATGCCCTTGCCAACGGCTGCTTCGTCTGCGGTGTGAATCGCATCGGTCATGAGGCCCCGACAGGTGGTGAGGGTTTGGAGTTTTGGGGGGGGACTTTTGTCGCCGCTCCGAACGGGCAGATTATCGCCGAGGCACCGGCGGACAAAGAAATGGTTCTTGTCGTGGATCTCGACCGCAGTTTTATCGAAACACAACGCACTCATTGGCCGTTTCTGCGCGACCGTCGCATTGACGCGTACGGAGGAATCGAAAAACGTTTCATCGATTGAGCGCCGGAAATCAACAGTCAGCGGTTTTCCCCGATCAGGTGCGGGATTACGATCTGCTCACCCGCCGATGGCTGCGCCTGGCGAGGAGACTGCCATGGCTTCAGTTCCGCATTTATGCGGAAGAGAGCGGTTACCCCCTGATGCTGCTGGAATCTCGCATTCAAAATCCCGGGGCCCCGTCATTCTATGTATCCGCAGGAATTCATGGCGATGAACCTGCGTCTGTGGAGGGGTTGATTCGTTGGGCTGGCGACGATCTTGCAAAATTAGCGGGTTGGAACCTGCAGATTTTCCCCTGTCTTAATCCCTGGGGTCTGGAAAGAAATATCCGCTTTGATTCCGAAGGAAGGGATCTCAACCGTTGCTACAATAAAAGATCGGTTCCCCAGATTTCGGCTCAGCTTTCCGCCATGAGGGGATGGAAATTCGACCTGGCTCTCATGCTGCACGAGGATTACGATGCACGAGGCTTTTATCTTTATGAGATCGCGGGAGTGCGTCCTTATTGGGGTGAGGAAATTTGCAACGGTCTTTCCGAATTTGGCT